>ENA-UEPJ01000127-UEPJ01000127.1-human-gut-metagenome-genome-assembly--contig:-NODE-127-length-98640-cov-8.913517_pt1 | contig 98640 bp, 72 predicted proteins | sample MGYA00242890_ERZ507896 | MGnify/ENA primary metagenome ERZ507896 (study PRJEB26167, sample SAMN06115508) | human gut metagenome | host: Homo sapiens | place: China:Qinghai | collected 2015-08-20...
ATGAGGTGGCGGAACTCCGCTCCCAGCTCCGCGCCGAACGCATGACCCTCGGCGACAAGATGGAAAAGGAACTCGGTGTCCAGCCCGGCCGCGGCATGATGGGCAACGGCATGGGCTACCACAACGGCGGCCGTCACGGTGGTGGTCATGGTGGCCATGGCGGACACGGCGGCGGTTACGGTTCCAACTGCAACTACTAGCCTCCGAGCGCCCGGGGACGCTTCCCTCCCCGGAGCGACACACCTGATACGTTACAGGCACGAAGGCCGCATGGAGCCGTTCTCCGCCTCCCGCAGCAACCCGGAACGTGCGCGGCCAGCCGCTTCACCATACATTCAGCATTATTCCAATAAGCTTACGTTTAACCTCTCAAACACCGTCACAGGAGTACATACCATGAAGACTCGCGCCCTCATCGCCGCTTTTGCCCTTTCCGCCATCGTTCTCGGTTCCGGCGTGTCCGCTTTCGCCTACAACGGGTACCACAACTATGGCAACCACGCCGGGATGTACGCGGTTTCTCCTGAAAACCAGGGTGCCTATGATGCCATGATGAAGGATTACTACAGCCGCGTATCCCCGATTCAGGACAAGCTGAACGCCAAGGGCATCGAGCTCGACGCCCTGTCCCGCAACCCCAACGCCAAGCCCGAGACCATTTCCAAGCTCGCCAATGAGGTGGCGGAACTCCGCTCCCAGCTCCGCGCCGAACGCATGACCCTCGGCGACAAGATGGAAAAGGAACTCGGTATCCAGCCCTGCCGCGGCATGATGGGCAACGGTATGGGCTACCACAACGGCGGCCGTCATGGCGGCGGTCATGGTGGCCATGGCGGACACGGCGGCGGTTACGGTTCCAACTGCAACTACTAGCCCCGGGCGCCCGGGGACGCTTCCTTCCCCGGGGCGACACACCTGATACGTTACAAGGCGCGAAGGCCGCATGGAGCCGTTCTCCGCCTCCCGCAGCAACCCGGAACGTACGCGGCCAGCCGCTTCACCATAACTCCGAACGTTTCTTCAACAACCTCACTTCCGCACCGAGACCGGGGGGACTGCCTCCCTCGGTCTCGGTGTTTTGTGCAAGGTTCTTTGCGGGAAGGAAAAGGATCAAGGCATGAAGCCGGGCGCTGAAACGGCACGGCAACGGCTTTTTGGAACCCCTCGGAGGGAAACCTCACCTTTTCGGGAAGGCTCACTGTTTCGCCAACAACAGCCAGACCTGCCCCTGATTGTAAATGGTCATGGCCTGACGGTGGGCGTCTTCGCCTTCCCCGGTGTACATGTCGATGCGCCGCAAACGGATCGCGCCGCCGGTATCGTGTGCGAAGCCGAGCCCTCTCCGGATGCCCTGCCGCTGTCCCGGAAGCGCGTAGGAAACGATGCCGCCAAGCGGCAGGACGCGCGGATCGACCGCCATGCTGACCCACGGCGTCAGTTCGCAACCCGCCGTCCCTTTCGGATGCTCGGCACCGAACCGGAAAAACACGTAGCCGCTGGAAGCGTTCAAAAAGGCCCTGCGCTTCTGGGGATGGTTGTCCCACCATTGGCGGATACCCTTCATCGAGGCCTTGTTGCGCGGAAGTTCCCCCGAACGGATCAGGTAGCCCGCCATGCTCTGGCCCGAGTGCCCGTTCAGGCCCGCGAACAGGGCCGCCTGCTGCGTCCCGTCGTCAAAGGCCAGAATGCCGGAGCCTTCCAGCATCAGATCATACGTCTCCACCGGATGCTCCAGCCACGCCATTTCCAGATTCCGGCTCTTGAGCGCTCCGTCCAGATCGATGTCCGCCCGGCTGTAATACGGGTCTTCCGGCTTGATCACCTGCAAAAAAGCGTCCTCGGGGCAGCTGTGCGTAGGCAGGCACCACGCCAGATCCGGGGCAAGCTCCTCCGGAAGACGGTAGATCGGGTATTCGTATCCCGGCTTGCGCGTCCGGCTGGCCTGCATCACCGGCGAATAGTACCCCGTAAACTTGACTTCAGGGACGACGCTCAGCCACTGGAACCCCTCTTCCAGCAGTTCTGGCTGGGCGTCGAGCTGCGGCAGTATCGCTTTCAGCTTTTCCAGCGACGCAACCACGTCTCCCCATGTGATCCGGATTCCGCTGTGTTCGGCTGCCCGCTCGTCCGGATTCCAGCTCCGGGCATACGCAAGGCTCCGCTCCAGCGCGGGGGCCAATTCCATCCACGAACGCAGCCCCATGGATGCCTTGTCCATACGGGCGATCTGCGCACGCGCCTGCTCCGCCGGGGCCCGCCGGAACAACGGGGACGGGGTATCCAGCGCTTCGACGGCGGGATGGGGCAACCGCCGGATCTCGGAAGAAGCGGTTGAGGCAGGGGCGGGGAAAGGCTCGGGGGAAGGTTTGGCCCCACATGCGGCCAACAGGACGGCAAGGCACAGCACAAACGTTTTCAACATCGATTCCTCTTTGCGTGAAAGGGCGCATCCTCTGCCCGGTTCCCCTCAAAAGGAACGGCGGCGCACAGGTGCGCATATACCCGGAACGGTATTCGCCGGGTATGATAATAATGAAATTTTCCCCTGCAATACGATACACGACAGAGGGCGTTCCCTTTGAAGAGGGGACGTCCCGCACCGCCGCTGAACGGTGCGCGGCCACCATAGAGCCAAGCTCTCGAATACGCAACGCAGGAAGACAACGATGGAAACGCTGATACAGGCTTTGAAGGCGATCAACGACGTGATCTGGGGACCGGGTATGCTGATCCTGCTGATCGGAACGGGCCTCTACCTTACCGTAGGGTTGCGTTTCTATACGTTCCGCAACATCTTTTCAGCGTTTTCCATGCTCTGGAAGGGCCGGACCTCCTCGGCTGGCGACAAGGGCGAGCTGACGCCGTTCAATGCCCTGATGACGGCCCTCGCTGGGACTATAGGCACGGGGAGCATCGTCGGCGTGGCCACGGCCATCCTTTCGGGCGGCCCGGGCGCGCTGTTCTGGATGTGGTGTACCGCTATGGTAGGCATGGCGACCAAATTTTCCGAAATCCTGCTTGCCGTCCGCTACCGTGAAGTGACCCCGGCGGGGAATTTCGTGGGCGGGGCCATGTACTTCATCAAGAACGGGCTCGGCGAAAAATGGAAATGGCTCGGCGGCCTGTTCGCCATTTTTGCGGCAATCACCTGTTTCGGGACCGGCAATGCGGTACAGACCAACGCCATTTCCGGCGTGCTCTGGGGAACCTTCGGCGTCCCGACATGGATCACGGCGCTGATCCTGTTCCTGCTGATCGCTTCCGTCCTGTTGGGCGGCCTGCGGCGCATCGGCAGCGTGGCCGGGAAAATAGTGCCCTTTATGGCGATCCTGTACACGCTCGCCTCGCTGCTCATCATTATTTTGAACATCAAGGAAGTGCCCGCGATGTTCCTGCACGTCATTGAGGAAGCCTTCACGCCCACGGCGGCGCAGGGGGGCTTCGCCGGGGCCACGGCCATGATGGCCGTCCGGTTCGGTATGGCGCGGGGCATCTTCGCCAACGAAGCCGGGCTCGGCAGCGGGCCCATCGCCCACGCCACCGCGACCTCCACCCCGATCAGGCAGGCCACCATCGGAATGCTCGACGTGTTCATCACCACCATGATCGTGTGCAGCATGACCGGTTTCGCCATCCTCGTCACCGGCGAATGGACCGCCGTCGGCGCTCAGGGCGCTTCGCTGACCGCGCGGGCCTTTGAAACCGCCCTGCCGGGCGTGGGTTCGGCCATCGTGGCGATTTCGCTGGTCATGTTCGCCTTCACCACCATCCTCGGCTGGTGCGTGTACGGGGAACGTTCCGCAATATTCCTGTTCGGGGATCGGGTTCTGAAGCCTTTCCGTATCCTCTACACCATCGTCGTGCCCATCGGCGCTCTGGCCCAGCTCGATCTGGTCTGGATTCTTGCCGACACCTTCAACGCGCTGATGGCTTTCCCCAACCTCATCGGCGTGCTCCTGCTGAGCCCTGTGGTGTTCAAAACCGTACAAGAGAGCACACGGCCCTAAAACGCGCCCGAGCCCGGACATTCACCGTCCTGATATCAATCCGTTTATATCTTGGGATCGTTACTATTTTTCGTTCTTCTCCTTTTTCCGTGATCCCCATTGACGGGAAGGCTCTTTACAGATATCTAACGGCAAATTTTCGTCATAGGTGCTGAATGACGCTTTTGAGCCGGTATTGGATACGACATTTCACGAAGAGCTTATGGTGGGCGCTGCTGCCTCTGATAAGCGTCTGCCTGTTGTACCCGAACGCCATTGCGCAAAGGCACCCCGTGCAGCCGTGCCTCATGCACTGTCAGGATGGCGCGTCCCTGATCCCGGCACAGCCGGATCAGCCGTCCGCCTATCTGGAAACCAAGTCGGCGCACCCTTTGGACAGGACTTCCGGAAAGGACGGCCCTCTCCTTTCGCTTAACGCCTCATCCTACGGGTTCTCCCTCGCGCTCCTTCAATGCGCCGCCTTCATTCCCCTTCCCGATCTCCTGCCCGGGCTTTCCGAAATCCGGGGGATGCTTCCCTTGGCCCTCGCGCCGCCTTCCGTCTCCATCTCTCTGTAGCCTTACGCATTCAGCGGTTCTCGCGTTGCGTCCCATCGGGCGGACGAAGCCGTGCGTTATCCGTACCATATGCGCACCCGGGCCGCTTTTCCCGCCCTCAAACTGAAAAGAGATGGATATATGGATCACTCGACGGAATCTCAAACGGATCGCAAGGAACTCAAAAAAACCATGAGCCCGGCCGAAGTCTGGGCACTGGCCGTAGGGGCCATCATCGGCTGGGGCTGCTTCGTCCTTCCCGGAACCCGTTTTCTGCCGGATGCCGGGCCGCTGGGGACATGCCTCGCGTTTCTCATCGGCGGAGGGCTGCTGTGCACGGTGGCGCTCTGCTACAGCATTCTGATTAAAGTCTACCCCGTTGCGGGCGGTTCCTTCACCTACGCCTACGTCGGCTTCGGGACACGGGCCGGTTTCATCTGCGGCTGGGCGCTGGTTCTCGGCTACCTCTGCGTCATCGCCGCCAACGGCACGGCCCTCGCGCTGCTCAGCCGCTTCGTCCTGCCCGGCGTTTTTGATGTGGGCTATCTGTATACGGTCGCCGGATGGGACGTCTACGCGGGCGAACTGGCCATGATGTCGGCTTTCTTCATCTTCTTCGGCTATATGAATTTCAGGGGCATGGACATGGCGAGCAGCCTCCAGCTCATTCTGGCCTTCGCCCTCGCGGGCGGCGTGCTGGTGCTGATCCTTGGAAGCGTCGCCACGGAAACCTCCCACGTCGATAACCTGTTCCCCCTCTTTGCCGAAGGGCGTTCCCCGGTAGCCTGCGTGCTGTCCATCCTCGCCATTACCCCGTGGCTGTTCGTGGGTTTCGACACGATCCCCCAGACCGCTGAAGAATTCGACTTCCCGCCCGAAAAATCCCGCCGCCTGATGATCAATTCCATCGTCTGCGGCGCGCTTCTCTACGCGCTGGTTCTGATCGCTGTCGCGATCATCATCCCCTATACCGATTTGCTCGGCCAGAATCACAGCTGGACCACGGGCGCCGTGGCCAATATGGCTTTCGGCAGGTTCGGCGGCGTCATCCTCGCCATTCCGGTCATGGCCGGGATTTTCACGGGCATGAACGGCTTTTTCATGGCGACGACGCGCCTCCTGTTCAGCATGGGCCGCGGCAAATTCCTGCACCCTTGGTTCGTCAAGGTGCACCCCAAACACGGAACGCCGACCAACGCCGTCCTGTTCACGCTTGGCCTGACCCTCATCGCCCCGTGGTTCGGCCGCTCGGCCCTGAACTGGATCGTCGACATGTCCGCCATGGGCACCGCGCTCGCCTATCTGTTCACCTGCATGACCGCGTACAAGTATGTCGCCAATTTCCCCGACATCCCCGAAGCCCGCTGGGGCAAGCCTGTGGCGATCATCGGTGGCCTGACCTCCATCTCCTGCTTCGCCATGCTCGCCCTGCCCGGTTCTCCCGCCGCCATCGGCATCGAGTCGTGGTTCATGCTTCTTGTCTGGGTCGCCCTCGGCGCGGCCTTCTACTTCAACCGCGCGTCCGAGCTGAACGCCATCCCGCATGAGCAGATGCAGTACCTGCTGCTCGGCACCAAGGATCGGCCTCTCCTCTTTGAGGCCGCCCAGAGCACTTCCGCAGGGATGAACAAGTAATATTGGGGATTATTCGGGGAGGGGAGGGAGAAACTTTCTGAGAAAGTTTCTCCCTCCCCTCCCCAAACCCCACCCCTCCCTCTTCAAAGATTTTCTCGTTTATCGAATCCCTGTTCACAGGGTTCCCTGTGCGGCCTGAGCTGTACAGGGATTTTTTCATTTTTTACAATTTATAAGAACGAGTTGTTCTTTCATACACTGAAAAAGCCGATTGATTTCCCTGAACGCGGCTCTCCCAGAAGGCAACGATAAAAACAGTACGCGAACGGGCTTCTTTCACGTATACTGAACCAAGGCCGACAGCCCCACAAAAAGCGCAAAAGGGATTCTCCGTCTTCATAGGCACCGTCACCTCTTCCAGAGCGTTTTCCACCCAACGGACCCCCTGACGCGCAGCCTCCCCACCAGTCGAAACGTTTAAGGGGATGAGGGGTGGGGGGAGGGGCCCCTTTGGAAAAGGGCCCCTCCCCCAATTTCTTTCCCCAAAAATTTTCCCGCCCGCTGTAACAATTCCGTACGGGGCGGCACACTCTTCTTGTACAGGGCATCTTTCCCGTACTCCCTCCGCCCGCAAAGCGGCTGGGCTGAACGACAGAAAAGGAACAGACCATGATCCCGGAGGCGGGAGAAGAAACCCTTCAGGCCGTGCTGAACGGCGACGCGGAAGCGTTCCGCTCCATCCTGCGGTCCTATGGGCCGCGCGTGGAGCGCCTCGTTTCCGCGCACGTCCTGCCGCATGAGGTGCCCGAAGTGGCTCAGGAAACCTTCGTCAGGGCGTACAGGAGCCTGCGTTCCTACCAGGGGCAAGGTTCCTTTGAGCGCTGGCTGGCGACCATTGCCCTGCGCTGCTGTTACGAGCGGCTGCGCGAACGCTACAGGCCCGAAGCGCCGTTCAGCTCTCTGGCCCGAGGCGAAGAGGACGAACCGGAAGGCCTGACCGATCAGGCATCGTTCCGCCTCTATGAAGAAGAAAACGAGCGCCGCGACTTGCGGGAAGAGCTCGAATCGGCCCTGCAAAGTCTGGAACCCCGCGATCGCATGTTGCTGACGCTCACCTTTCTGGAGGGCTATTCCATTGCGGAGACGGCGGCCATGATGGACATGACGCCGATCAACGTCCGGGTCAGGGTCCACCGCAGCAAGGCAAAGCTGCGCGAGGCGCTCGATCCCCCTTTGGAAAGCCTCGGGAGGCAATCATGAACAACCTTTTGCAGTCTTTGCGCGGCGTACTTTCCGCCCTTATCGGTTTCCAGTCCCCTGAGGACGGGTTGCTGGAAAAGGCGCGGCGCCGCTGGAACGAGGGGCGTACGAACCGGCCTTCCCTGCTCGACGAAGCATGGGAAGAGCGCGTGATGTTCGCCGTCCGGCTCAGCCCGATGGACGATCCCGATGTCCCGGACTGGCTGGCGCAGCGCTTCCGGCCCCTTGCGTTGGCGAATGCCGTCATTATCCTCTGTGCGTTGATGCTCTTCTGGCACGCGGGCGATCCCGGCACCGCCCTCGCCGAATACGCGCAGTCGGCCCTTGCCGGGTATGAGGTGTTTTTCTGATGCGGACCCGCTTCAAGAGCCTGTTGGCGCTCGGCCTGACCTTTGCCGCCGGGTGCTTCGTCGGTATCGTCATCGGCAGCAGCAACCCGCGCTGGTTCAAATCGTTCCGGCAGCCTCCGGGCCCCGACCGGGCGGTCGAACACCTGACGGAAGTGCTGGAGCTTACTCCGGAGCAGCAGGAACAGGTCCGGGAAGTCTTTATCCGCCTCCACCCTGAATTCCTCAAGGAGTCCGAACGGGCAAAAGCTTTCCGAAGGGCATTTATCATCAAGCATTTCAATGAAATGGCCCCGCTGCTCGACGAACGCCAGAAGGCCGTGGCCCAAGAGTTTCTGGAAAAGCAGCTGTCGAGGAAAATGCCGCCTCCGCCCAAAGAGGGTAAGGCGAACTAGTGCGCTCCCCCTGCGCTTCAAAAAAACGCTCATCGCATCGGTTCCGCCGGGCGACAAAACAGGCTTTCCCTTTCGGGAATGCCGTACAGTGGATTGATTGATGAAAAAAAAATTGTTCCTCATCGCGGCGCTTGCCGTCGCCGCAGCGGTCGCCGCGTGGTATGTGCTCCGCATGGATCAGGACGACGGGATGGCCTATCTGACGGAACCCGTGACGATCGGAAACATTACCAGAACCGTCAACGCCACCGGCGAAGTCGGCGCGGTCCAGCTCGTCAGCGTGGGCGCACAGGTCGGCGGGCAGATCAAAAAGCTGCATGTCGTCCTCGGGCAGGACGTGAAGAAAGGCGATCTGATCGCCGAAATCGATTCCGTGCCGCAGCTCAACCAGCTTGAGACGGACAAGGCCCGGCTCCAGTCCTATGAATCGCAGCTTGCCGCCAAAAAGGTGGCCCTGAAGATCGCCAAAACCAAGTATGACCGTGAGATGCAGCTCAAGAAGCGCGACGCGGCCTCCAAGGAAAGCCTCGAGGACGCCGAGAACGCCTATGCCCTCGCCAAGGCCGAAGTGACCGAACTCGAATCGCAGATCCGGCAAGCCCGGATCGCCGTGAACACGGACGAGGTCAACCTCGGCTACACCCGCATCACCGCGCCGCTCGACGGGACCATCGTTTCCGTGCCCGTGGACGAAGGCCAGACCGTCAACGCCAATCAGACCACGCCCACCATCGTCCAGATCGCGGATCTGGACAAGATGGAAATCAAGATCGAAATCTCCGAGGGCGACATTACGGCGGTCAAGCCGGGTATGCCCATCACCTATACCATCCTTTCCAATCCCGAGACGGAATACAAGGCCACCCTGACGTCCATCGACCCCGGCCTGACCACGCTCACGGACGGCAGCTACAAGACCACCTCGTCGACGGGCAGCTCCGCTTCCTCGTCGTCCTCTTCGTCATCGAACAATGCCGTGTACTATTACGGCAAAGCGCTTATCGACAACAAGGAAGGCCCGTTGCGCATCGGCATGACCACCCAGAACGTGATCACCGTGGCGGACGTCAAGGACGCCCTGCTCGTCCCCGTGATCGCCGTCCAGTCCCGCAACGGCAAGAAGTTCGTGCGCGTGCTCGGCCCCGGCGACAAGCCTGAGCGCCGGGAAGTAACCACCGGCATCGCCGACGGCATCCACATCCAGATCCTTTCCGGGCTCAAGGAAGGCGACGCCGTGATCACCGCCCAGGTCACCCAACAGGAACGCGACGCCCAAGTCCAGCAGCGCCACCGGGGACCGCGGCTATGAAAATCATCGAAGCCGAAGGCATCAACAAGTTCTTCGGGACCGGGCAAAACCGCGTCCATGTGCTGAAGGACATGTCCTTTGCCATCGAGGAAGGCGATTTCGTCGCCATCATCGGACAGTCCGGATCGGGCAAGTCGACGCTCATGAACATCCTGGGCTGCCTCGACACCCAGTCTTCCGGGGTCTGCCGCATCGGCGGCGTGGACATCGGCACGCTGGACAGCGACGAGCTCGCGGAACTGCGCGGGAAGCGCATCGGGTTCATCTTCCAACGCTACAACCTGCTCTCCACGCTGTCCGCCACGGAAAACGTGGCCCTTCCCGCCGTATACTCCGGGGTGGACAAAAAGGCGCGCCTTGACCGGGCCAAGTCCCTGCTCGCGGATCTGGGCCTGCCGGACAAGCTGGAGAACAAGCCCAACGAGCTTTCCGGCGGCCAGCAGCAGCGCGTTTCCATCGCCCGGGCGCTCATGAACGGCGGCAGCATCATCCTTGCCGACGAACCCACCGGCGCGCTCGACTCCAAAAGCGGCGAGAACGTCATGGACATCCTCACCGAGCTGAACAGGCGGGGGCACACCATCATCGTCGTGACCCACGACCACCACATCGCGGGCTTTGCCAGCCGGGTCATCGAAATCAAGGACGGTTCGATCATTTCCGACAACCGGAGCCGGGAATTCGTCCCCGCGCCGGAACGCGAACTCCCCCGCTCGCCCCGCGCCTCCTTCCTGTTCCGCAAGGATCAGTTCGTCGAGGCGTTCAAAATGTCGGTGCAGGCCATCCTCGCCCACAAGATGCGGTCCGTGCTGACCATGCTCGGCATCATCATCGGCATCGCCTCGGTGGTGTCCGTGGTCGCGCTGGGGCGCGGGTCGCAGGAAAAGATCATCGCCAACATCAGCTCGATGGGCACGAACACCATCAACGTCTATCCCGGGCAAGGCTTCGGCGACCGTAAATCGGACAAGGTCAAGACGCTCACCGTCGCGGACTCCGACGTCCTCGGCAAGCAGAGCTACATCGACAGCGCCACGCCCAACACCACGGCGGCGGGCACGCTCGTCTACCGCAACATCACGGTGAACGCCCAGCTCAGCGGCGTGGGCGAGCAGTATTTCGACGTCAAGGGGCTCAAGCCCGCCGAAGGCCGGTTCTTCAACAGGGACGACGTACGGGCGAACCATTCCTACGTGGTCATCGACGACAACACCCGGAAGAAGCTGTTCCCGAACGGCGGCGACCCGGTGGGGCAGGTGCTCCTGTTCAACCGACAGCCGCTGGAAATCATCGCCGTGGCCGAAAAGCAGGATTCCGTGTTCGGCCCCACCGACACGCTCAACCTGTGGGCCCCCTACACCACGGTCATGAACAAGATCACCGGACAGCGGCACATTTCCTCGGTCATCGTCAAGGTGAAGGACAACGTCATGCCGCTCATGGCGGAAAAGAACCTGACCGCCCTGCTCACGGCCCGCCACGGCAAGACGGACTTCTTCACCGTGAACACGGACAGCATCAAGAAGACCATCGAGAGCACCACCGGGACCATGGCCCTGCTCATTTCGGGCATCGCGCTCATCTCGCTGGTCGTGGGCGGCATCGGGGTCATGAACATCATGCTGGTGTCGGTCACGGAACGTACGCGGGAAATCGGGCTCCGCATGGCCATCGGCGCAAAACAGGGCAACATCATGGAGCAGTTCCTCATCGAAGCGGTGCTCATCTGCGTCATCGGCGGGGTGCTCGGCATCGTGGTGTCCTACCTCATCGGCGTGGTCTTCGATCTGCTCGTCTCCAACTTCGCCATGTCCTATTCCGCCGGCTCCATGCTGCTGGCGCTGGTCTGCTCGTCGGCCATCGGCATCGTCTTCGGATTCATGCCCGCGCGGAACGCCTCCCGCCTCAACCCTATCGACGCGCTTTCGAGGGAATGATGAACGCCATACGATTGTTCGCCGCCCTGCTCGTCCTCGGGCTCGGCGGCTGTGCCAACTACCCGATGGGCAGCCTGAAAACGGATCTGCTTCCGGCGGAGGACGTCGCCGCCAGCTACAGCCTGAACACCGCATGGTGGAAAGGCTACCACGACGCGGATCTGGACCGTATCGTGGCTTTGGCGCTGGAGCGGAACGTAGACCTCGCCCTGAGCGCCATCAAGGTGAACCGGGCGCTGTATCAGGCACGCCTGCTCTCCGCGGATCTTGTACCCTCGTTTTCGGCGAACGCTTCCGCCGCCGCGTCCCACAACATCGACAACGGCAACGCCGCGCGCTCGTACCAGACCGAATTCGGGGTGAGCTACGAGGTCGACCTGTGGCAGAAGCTCCGCAACGCCGCCAACGCGCAGGAATGGGAATACAAGGCCACGATGGAAGACCGGGAAGCCGCACGGCTGGCCCTCGTCAACAGCGTGGCGGACACCTATTTCGAGCTGAAATACCTTGACGAATCCATCAAGGTCATGGACGCCAGCGTCAAGCGCTACCAGGAGCTGCTCCGCCTCATTGAAGCCAAGTACGAATTCGGCAAGGTGGCTTCCGTGGAGCCCCTGCAGGCGCAGCAATCCCTGCTTTCAGCCCGCAACAGCCTGCTTGATCTGGAAGATCGGCAGAATGTGGCCCGCCAGACGCTCCGGGATTTGCTCAATATCCGCCCCGGTGAGAACCCGGCCATCGGCAATGCCGACCTGATGTCCTACCCCACGGTCGGGGTGGATCTCGACGTGCCCGTGGCGGCCCTCTCCGCGCGTCCGGACATCCGGGCCTCGGAAGCCCGCCTGCAAAGCGCCTTCAAGACGCTGGAGTCGGACCGCGCAAGCTGGTACCCGACGATCTCCATCGGCTCGACGCTCGGCACCTCATCCTCAACCTCAAGCAAGGTCTTTGACCTGCCCCTGCTCGCGGGTACGGTGCGCGTCAGCTTCCCGTTCCTGCAATGGAACACCATCCGCTGGAACATCAAGATTTCCGAAGCGGATTTCGAATCGGCGAAACTGGATTTCACGCAGGCCGTAACGTCGGCGCTGAACGAGGTGGACACAGCCTATTTCAGTTACGCCAACGCGCAGCGCTCGCTGGAAAACACCCTGTCGAAACACCAGAAGGACGTGCGCATCGGAGAGTACTACCAGACCCGCTACGATCTCGGTGCCGCCGAGCTCAAGGATTATCTGGACGCCCTGAATACGGCGGACAACTCCATGCTTTCGGCGCTGGAAGCGAAATACCGGGTCATCCGGTACGAGAACCAGATCTACAAAGCGATGGGCGGGCGTTACGAACGCATCTTGCCGCCGTCTGGCGGAAAGGCTACACAGGGGCACACGTCCACCAATGGAGAAACACATGTTCCAAGTCAAAGAAATCAATAAGGCGCCGTTTGAGGACGCCGAACGGGTCTTCGAAACCAGCCACCCCGAGCTGCGCTATGCCGTGGCTTCGCAACGCGCCGTGGGCTTTTATGAGTCGCTGAAGGACTATAACGAAAACGCCTCCCTCTGGGTCGCCTGGTTCGAGGGCGAGAAACCCGCCGATCTCGCGGCATTCATCCAACAGGAGATCGAAAAGGCCGAGGCGTCGGTGGAAGAGTAACCCCCATCCTCTTTGAACAGGTATAAAAAATTGGGGGAAGGGAAATTTTTCTGAAAGAAATTTCCCTTCCCCCAATTTATAGAGTCGGCTTGCGCCCGTCTCTCCCTCTCCAAAAACGTCCGCGCCTGTCGAAACCTCGTTGACGGTTTTCCCCATTACCAACATGCGCAAACTCAAAACACACCCGCACATGGGAGCGTTTATGCCTACCCGAGACGAATTGTTCGCGTACGTAAAGGCCACATTCGGCACGGAACCGGACTACCCGTGGCCTCAAGAGCCGGAATATGCCGTATTGAGACATGCGGATAACGGGAAATGGTACGGCATTGTGATGAGCGTGCCCCTATCCAAGCTGGGGCTGCCTGGGAAAGGAAACGTCGAAATCATCAATGTGAAGAGTGCCCAAGTGCTGGACATGCTGCTATACGGCGATCCGGGGATCCTGCCCGCGTACCATATGAACAAGAAGCACTGGATCACGATCCTTCTGGAAAGCGGCTTCGCCGAAAAGGAACTCCGCGATCTGCTCATGGAAAGCTATCGCTTAACTCAAAGACGTAAAAAACGGGTTCCCAGCGAACAGCTTTCCAGCCGTTCAGAACCGTTGGAAAAATGAGGGGGAAACGGAAAGGAAGAGCCCAAAAACGGGCGGAAACGTCTCTAACCGCCGAGCGCTGTTGCGGATATTCCTAGCCTGCGACGGCAGCGCGGTTCCCTTCCTAAAGGCTTCTTCCTCCTCAGCCTCTCTCCCGCAAACACTCGCAAGGCACGGGAACGGGCTTCCATTTGCCGTCCATGCCCTCCGGCGGAAAGGCTATCTCACTGCCGCTGTAGTAAATCTCCAAGCCCCCATCTTCGCCGATCGCCTCGACGATGACATACTGGCCTTCGTCGCTGTCCGCAAAATAGTAATATCCCGGCGTCCCCGGAAATTGCCCGGACCAGCCGTTCGCCTCCGTGAATACGGATTCATGCGCGCGGGCCACACGGGCGGTACGGGCCGCCATTTTGCGGGCAAGCGCCTCCTCATCCACCGGACCTGCCTGCGCCCGTTCAAGATTGTACAGAAATCCGTTGTCGTTCATGGCGTCGGGCTTTGCTGATCAGCCGGAAAAGGCCAATGATTTGATGGTGACGGGTACGACGCCGCCCTGATACAGCGGCTTGCCCATGTCCAGATAATCGCCGTCGGCCAGCTTCAATTCATCAAGCACCACCAGAGGACGCCCGTTGAGACGCGGGCGCAGCTCCATGCCGAGCACCTTGCCCATGTCCTCCGCGAGTGCCACTAACGCGGGCTGCCCTTCCGGACGGCGGCTCCAAAAACCGGCGAACGCTTCGACCAGCAGACACACGGTGGCGTAGGCAACAGGCATCCCAGCGGGAAGCCCCACGACAAAACGATCCGCATCGCCAAGGTCCATACGCCGCATGGCATCCCCAATCGCCGTTTCCACTGCGGCGGGCGTCAGCCCGGCGTGCCAGTCCAGCCACGGGAATACCACGGGAAGATTACGCATCGGCAACAGGGCGTCATCAGCCCAGACCGTCGCGCCGGAAAGCGAAAGCATCCATGAGCCTGCACCGATCACCGTAGCCCGCACCGTCTGGGAGGGGGGCAGGAGGGGCAAAGCCGCAAAACCGGGGTGGCGCACTATGGCGCGGGCCAGCGACGGCCCCAGATCCCGGAACCGGAACGGATCGGCCTCCGGTTCGGCACAGCACGCCCCGACCCCGCCCGACAGCGTCACCGCATCATAACGCCACATTTTCAGCGGCGGCGTCTGGAGCAGCCGATCCGCCAGCGGGGAACGCTCGTCAGCCAGTACCTGCCAGATCAACCCGGCCATGCGGTCCGCTATAGCGGGAATATCGTCAGGGCCAAGGGTTTCAGGCGCACGGGAACCGTACAACTCTTCGAGAACGGGAAGAAGCGGCTTGCGGACACGGGTGATCCAGCCGTGCCCGTCGGTTTCGGCCAGACGCCCGCCCATGTTGAGGCAAGCCGTATCAATGACCCGACCGGCGCGGAATACCGCATAGTTGGATGTCCCGCCGCCGATGTCGATGTTCAGGACCGTACCGCGCCGCGCCTCGGAAAGCGCCGCCGCACCCGCGCCCCGTCCCGCAATGACGGATTCCAGATGCGGACCCGCCGAGGCCACGACAAAATCCCCGAGGCTGTCCGCCAGACGCATGACCGTGCGCCGGGCGTTCACGGTTTTGAGGCTCTCGCCCGTCACAATGACCGCGCCCGTTTCCACATCTTCCGGTCGCACGCCCGCTTCCGCATACCAGCCCCGGATAAGGGCATCGAGCGCCGCCTCGTCCAGCGTGTCCACGTCCGTGAGCGGCGTGAAGGCCACCGGGCTCTGCCAAACGATCCGGCGATCCGTGATTTCAAAACGCGGAATCTGACAGGCTGCCGCCCTGTTGCGCAATTCCAGGCGGGAGAAAACAAGCTGCGACGTACTCGTTCCGATATCAATGCCGACGCTGAGGATTTCCTTGCTGTCCATTGCCTATCCCCGCGCGGCTTGTATGGCTCCCAAGCCCCTGTCGCCCGCCTTCACCAACAGCATGAACGCGTAAACCGCGTTGCTCAGCCCGTCTAAAAGCTCCAAAATATCCGGGCGCTCCAATGTGCCGTCCTGCTTGCGGAAAGCGAATGCAGCCGCCACTTCCGTTTCACGGATGATCGCCCGCAACCAATTGAGTAAGGTAAAAATGGAACCTTCCGCCGCATCGGGACACAGCGGTTCCAATCCAAGCTCCTCAGGATGGCAAGCCAACCGCCGCACAGCTTCCCGCGAAAACGGCCCCATGCTCAATACGGGCACGGCTTCATCCAGCACTTCGCAACGCATGGCCCACCCGAGCCACGAACGCAGATCCGCCAGTAAGCCCTGCAACTCCGGCGCCAGCACGGGCTGCAACTGCGTCTGGACAAGGATAGCGGCGGCAATGGCGGAATCCACCTTGCCCCGGAACCAAATCCGGGGATGCTCCTTGGTCACCATTTCCGTGCCGTTCAGATGGGTCTGCGCTTCGGTCTTTTCGACCTTGGCGAAGGGACGCTCCTCGGTCGCCAACGGATGCACGGCCTTGCCGTCGTCACGGGCGACGCGGCCGTCGCCGGATACGATGAGAATCCGTATCTTCCTGTTGTTCACCAGCTCCTGCGCGGAAGGCGTCAGACGTTCCTCCAGGGAAAGATGCAGTTCCACGCCCTGCCCCAGGCCGCAACGGGCCATCAAGTCCTGTTCCGTCAAATACTGCATTTCGTTTCCATGTGTTACAGAGAATCCCGCTCTTTCCCCCAAAGCGGGGTACGCTCATTGCCTTTTCCCAATCCCCCAGAAACGGCCTGCGCGACAATCCACTTGCCACACCCTCCGGATGCCCCGCCAGCAACCTTAAAACCGTCTGCGGCCATCCAGGCAAGCCGTTTTTTCTCAATTATACCCACATACTACAAAATTCCTTCACCCACGAACGCCCGTCACGACGAATACAGATCAAGTAAACAGCGGAACTCCCGCCGCGCAGCCTCCCCACCAGTCGAAAGTTTTAGGAGGGAAGGGGTGGGGTTTGGGGAGGGGAAGGGAACCCTTTTTCAAAAGGGTTCCCTTCCCCTCCCCAATCTCAAAAAATCAAATTCTTTCCAATGGACCGGCGGCAACGCCGAGCACGGCTTCGGTGAACGCCTGACACGCCGCCTGGCACGCCGCCTGATCCCCGGCAAGCCAGCCGCCGGAAAAGTTGGTCTCGGACGGCGGGGGGAAATGCTTCACCAACCGAACGTCCGCAGCCTTCAGCGCCGCATCCAGACCGAACGTAGCCTCCAGCGGCGGCGCAATGAGCCATGCCAACGCCGTGCCTACCGGAATCCCGGCCTGCTCCGCAACGTACGTGCCGCAAGAGGAAACCAGATGCGACAAAAAGATCAGCTTCCCTTCGGGATCGGCCGTCAGGAACGAAACGCGGTTCTGGGCGTAATCCACGGCGATGCGCAGCCCCTCTTCGACATCCCCGGGTGTCTCCGCAGCAAGGATTCCTATAAATTCGCCGGAATAGGGCCCGGAGGCATGGGCCGCCCCACCATAAAAGGAGCTGGCGTAGACGACATCCACGGCGGCCTTTTTGGTCGCTTCGTCGATGGCTATGTAGCTCACATCATCGCTGTCGGAGGTAAACAGGGCGAGCGCACGGTGGCGCGGCTCAAGCTTGAAGGCCGCAGCCAGCCCCGGATCGACCGAAGGGATGATCCGGCTGGCAAGTACTCGGACTGGAACGGGTTGCAACACTTTCATCGGCGCTCTCTCATTGCGTCTTATGTATCAAAAACAACAGGGTATCAATAATCGCAGCACGGTTAAAAACGTCGGAGAAAGGGCTGTTCCCGCCGCTCCCCTGCGGATTTCCGGCATGTCGTCAGCCGGAAAAACCGGGATTGAGCGCCTTGTTCAGCGCTATGCCGCTGGCCTTGTGCTGCATCATCTGGCGTACAAGATCAACGATAACCGCGGCGGCCTCCACAGGCGGCGTGCCTTCGCGGTGGATGTTGGAAATGACCGAACGATCCGACTCCAGCGTCGCCGCCGTGGGGCGGTACACCCCGTAACAGCTCATGCTTTCCGACTGCCCCAGACCGGGACGCTCGCCCACAAGCATCAGCACCACGTCACAGCCTATGGCCTCACCCAGACGGTCCTCGGCCTTGACCCGCCCGTAACGCAGGAACAGCGGATCGCCCACCGTGAACCCGGCCTGCCTCAGGCCATTGGTCAGCGGAGGCACGATCTCGTCCGCATTGGCGAGCACGGCATCCGTGCTCAAGCCGTCGGACAGCACGATCAGCACCTGCGGGACGGGCTTGTAGCGCTCCCGCACCGTTTGCAGGGACGCCTCCGAGAGTACGCGCCCCAAATCCGGACGCGTCAGATAAGTATCCTTGTCTTCCACCAACGTCTGAACCGCCAGCATCCCGCGCCGGCGCAGCCATTCCTCAGGAACTTCACGGAAAACCGTTCCCTTGGATCGGGCATGATCCGCAAGAAAACGCAGGTAGGCAGTGGTCGAAGGACGCGTTCCACACGCGCCGCCCCCAATCCGGGCCCCGGTACTCCGCATGAACTCCTGCAACACGTCGGGATTGTGCGGCTCTTTCACCCCACAAGGCTTACGGAAAGCGGGGCCGCCCAGATCTTCCAGCGACGCGCCTGTATCGGCATCAACGGTTGCCGCCAAAAGTTCCGGCTCTGCCCCCGAACCAGTCAAGGGCCTTTGCTCCGATTGCATTGCGGAAAGCCTTCCACCTTGCCCAACGGATGGAGCGGGAAACGCTTGTTGCGTTTTCAGGGCATCCAACACGGACGCCACCAGATCGTGAATTTCTTGTTCCTGCATGGCGTTCCTCTAAAAGAAAATGGAGGCATCCCCGGCGCGGGAGGTGAGACAGCCGTTTTCCATGATTCCGTGCCGCTCCAGCCACTGTTCGAACTCCGGCGCGGGCCGCAGATTGAGCAACTGGCGCACGGTGGCGATGTCATGGAAGGAATTAGTCTGGTAATTCAACATGATATCGTCGCCCATCGGCAGGGAGATGATGAAGTTCACGCCCGCGGTCGCCAGCAGGATCATGAGGTTCTCGTTGGAATTCTGATCGGTGTCGGCATGGTTCGTATAGCAGCAGTCACAGCCCATCGGCAGGCCGTGCAGCTTGCCCATGAAATGATCTTCAAGCCCGGCCCGGATGATCTGCTGATGGTTGTATAAGTATTCCGGCCCGATAAACCCAACCACCGTATTGACCATGAACGGCTGGTAGCGGCGGGCCAGCCCGTAACAGCGGGCCTCCATCGTCACCTGATCACAGCCGTAGTGCGCGTCCGCCGACAGCGCTGAGCCCTGCCCCGTCTCGAAATACATGACGTTGGGGCCGGTGGCCTGACAGTAATGCCGCGCGAGATCATACGCCTCATCAAGCAGGCCGGTGGTCACGCCGAATTCGCGCAGCCCCTTTTCGCTGCCCGCGATGCTCTGGAAGATCATGCCCGCGTTGGCGCCCTGCCGGATGGCTTCCATCTGCGTGGTGACGTGGGCCAGCACGCAGTTCTGGGTGGGGATCTGGTGGCGTTCGATGATCTCCCACAGGGCGTTGAGCATGGCCTTGGTGTTCTCCACCGTATCCGTCACCGGATTGATGCCGATGACCGCATCCCCCGCGCCGTAGGACAGCCCCTCGTACACCTGCGCCACGATGGACGGGATCTCGTCCCGCGTGTCGTTGGGCTGAAGCCGCGAGGAGAAATGCCCCGGCAGGCCTACGGTATTGTTGGAACGCACGACCACGGGCATTTTCTTCGCCGCGAAAATAAGATCGGCGTTGGACATGATCTTGGATACGGCGGCGGCCATTTCCGAAGTGAGGCCTTTGCGGACGCGCTCAATGGCGGCGGAAGAGGTACGCCCGTCCAGCAGAAATTCCCGGAACTCCCCGACCGACCAGTTCCTGATGCTCTCGTAGACCGGAGTATGCACGGCATCCTGAATGATGCGCGTCACGGCGTCGTCTTCATAAGGGACTACGGGATGTTCGCGCAGGTCGCCAAGCGTCAGCTCGCTGAGCACCTGCTTGGCGGCGACGCGTTCCTGCATGAACGAGGCGGCAACGCCCGCCAGCACATCGCCGGAGCGCAGTTCCCCCGCCTTGTTCAGCACGTCCCGCACCGAATCGAAGCGGTAGGTTTCGCCGAAAAGAGTCGTTTTCAGTTTCACAGCGTCCCTCAATAGACTATAGCTTGCATCATACGAAAGGAAGAAGCCTAGCCGCAGGAGGAATCGGCGTCAAGGCTACGGCATGTCAAACATTCCGTCTGCTCGGGTCCCATACCGTTTTTTCTTTTTCCGGACACGAAACCGTCACAAATTCGGAGTAGAGGACTCTTCATGTGCTTAAACCTGCGCGTTTCGTGCGGCGGCAAAAGGACACCCTAGCCATGTTTGCACGATGATACCGCATCCCTTCTCCCGGATTGGAAAGGCTCTTTCCGGAAAAAAAGTATGCCCATGAGGGATTGACAACTCGCCGGGTTCGCAGTAATTTTTGCGCACGTATTCTTTTTCACATTAGGCAGCACCTTTTAAGGACCACATCATGTTCAACGCCTCTTCCCTTTCCTTTACCGCTTATCGCTGGTGGTGGCGCGTCATCGACGTGAGGGGGGGAGTGCGGCCTGTGTAAGGCCCGATCCGGCATTACTGTATCCGTTCATACAGGCGCCATCCTCCCGAGGATGGCGCCTTTTTTTGTACCTTAACCCCAAAAGGATCACCGACATGACAGCTTCCAAAACGCCCGCCGCCCCCGACGTCACCCTGCGCCAGAGCGCGCGGTGGCTCCCGGCGGATATGGACACCCCCATCAGTCTCTTCCTCGGTATGTGCCACGAGCATCACGGCATTCTGCTGGAAAGCGCGGAGGTCGACGGGCGGTGGGGACGCTACAGCATTCTGGCCTGCGACTTTCTGCTTCAGGCCACCTGCCGGGGCGGGCTGCTGGCCCTCGACACCAACGACGACCGCCTGCGCCCCTTTGCCGCGCTCAACGGGATGCCCTTCACGGAAGGCTTGCGTACGCTCATGCGCGGCCTGCACCTCGAAAAACCCGAGGGCATCACGCTGCCGCCCATCACCCGCGCCCTGTACGGCTATTTCGGCTACGGCATGGCGAGCTTCTTCAACAAGAAGCTGGAAAACTGCCTGCCCCAAAAGGACGCCGACGCCAGCCTTGTTCTGCCGGGAACCGTGCTCGTGTTCGACCACCTGTACAACCGGCTGTGCCAGATCAGCCTCGGCGAACACAGGGACGTGAACGGCGCACGGACGCGGGAATGCGGCGCGGCCCTGCCCTTCATCGGCGAAGATGCCGTGACCGCCACGCCGGGACGGGAAGGCTACATGGATGCCGTGAACAAAATCAAACAGATGCTCCGTCAGGGCGAGGCTATTCAGGTCGTTCCCTCCTGCCGGTTCAGCACGCCGTTCGAGGGAGACGCCTTCACCCTGTACCGCCGGATGCGCCGCTGCAACGCCTCGCCTTATATGTTCTTCATGGATCTGCCGGGCATCACCCTGTTCGGCTCTTCTCCCGAAGTCATGGTCCGGTGCGACGAAGGCAAGCTCCAGCTCTCCCCCATCGCCGGGACCCGCAAACGCGGAGCCGACGATCTCGAAGACGCCCGCCTCGCCGCAGAGCTGCAGGAAGATCCCAAGGAACGCGCCGAGCACGTCATGCTGGTGGATCTGGGCCGCAACGACCTCGGGCGCATAGCCCGCCCCGGCACGGTCAACGTGGAGCGGCTCATGGAAGTGGAACGCTTCTCCCACGTCATGCACCTGACCTCGCGGATCACAGCCCGGCTCCAGCCGGATCTCGACGCGCTGGACGTGCTGGCGGCGACCTTCCCGGCGGGCACGGTCAGCGGCGCGCCCAAAGTCCGGGCTATGGAAATCATCGCGGAAACGGAACAGCTTCCGCGCGGCCCCTACGCGGGCTGCATCGGCTGGCTCGGGCTCGACGACGGCAACGTCAGCCTCGATACCGGCATCACCATCCGCAGCATGTGGGTAAAGGATGGGAAACTCCATTGGCAGGCGGGCGGCGGCATCGTCTTCGACTCCGACCCCGTCGCCGAATGGAATGAAGTCTACAATAAATCAGCCATCATGCGTACCGTGCTCAACACCACCGGAGAAGACCATGTTCCTGCTCATCGATAACTACGACTCGTTCACCTACAACCTCGTGCAGGCTTTCTACGCGCTCGGGCAAGATCCCGTGGTCGTCAAAAACGACGATCCCCGGCTGCTCGAACTGGCGCAGGACCCGTCCCTGAACATGGTGTGCCTCTCCCCCGGCCCCGGCCATCCCAAGGACGCCGGATACTGCATGGAAGTCCTCCGCATCCTCGATCCCAAAGTCCCGGTGCTCGGCGTCTGTCTCGGCCATCAGGCCCTCGGCCTTGCCGCCGGAGCCGAAGTCGTGGTCGGGCCCTGCATCATGCACGGCAAGGCATCCGAAATCGTGCACGACGGCTCGGGGCTTTTCTCAGGCGTCCCGAACCCCATGCGCGTGGGGCGCTACCATTCGCTGGTCGTCCGTTCCGACGTGGACGAGGCGCACGCCAAATTCACGGTCACGGCGCACGGTCCCGAAGGCGAAATCATGGCCCTCCGCTATAAGGATCGCCCGTGGGTGGGCGTCCAGTTCCATCCGGAATCGATCCTGACCCCGGACGGGCTGCGCTTGCTCGGCAATTTCCCCAAGGCGATCCTGCCCGCGGGCAATGACGCCAACGCCATCAACGTCATTCTGGATACCCTCGCCAGCGGACAGGATCTGACCGCTGACATGGCTTCCGCCGGATTCTCGGCGCTCATGGACGGCACCATGACCCCCTCTCAGGCGGGCAGCTTCCTCATGGGCCTGCGCATGAAGGGCGAAAGCCCGCTCGAAATGGCCCACGCCACCCGCGCCGCGCTGGCCCGGGCCGTGCGCGTGGACGGCATCGAAGGCTCCTATATTGAAGTCGTGGGCACCGGAGGCGACGGGCGCTCGTCCTTCAACTGCTCCACCGGCACGGCGCTCACGCTGGCGGGCATGGGCTATCAGGTGGTCAAGCACGGCAACCGCGCCGTGTCCTCCAAATGCGGCAGCGCCGACGCGCTGGAAGGGCTCGGCGTCAATCTGGACGTCAACCCAGCCGAAGTGGGCAAAGTCCTGCACGACCAGAACTTCGTGTTCCTGTTCGCGCAGCGGTTCCACCCCTGCTTCCGCAACATCGCGCCCATCCGTAACGAACTCGGCATCCGTACCCTGTTCAACCTGCTCGGCCCCCTGATCAACCCGTCCCGCCCCACGCACATCCTGCTGGGCGTGGCCCGGCCCAATCTCGTGAAGCTCATGGCCGAAACGCTGGCCCAGTCTTCCGTACACCGGGCCGCCGTGGTTTGCGGGGCGGGCGGCTATGACGAAATAACCCCCATCGGCCCGAACGAAATGATCATCCTCGACGAAGGCAAGCTCGAACCACTCACCCTCGATCCGGCGGACTACGGCATCCCCGCGTGCACGCCCGAAGACCTTGCCGTGTCCAGCCGTGACGAAGCCGTCGCCGTCCTCCGCGAACTCCTCGCCGGACGCGGCCCCGAAGCCATGCGCAACATGCTCGCCCTCAACGTCGGCATGAGCATCTATCTGCTGGAAGGCAAGCTGCCGCTGGCGACCTGCATAGCGAAAGCCCGCGAAGCCCTCGCTTCCGGCGTGGGCGGGAGGGTGCTCCATGCTGCTTGAGAAATTCAAAACGGCGAAACAGCCCGAGATACAAGCGCTCCGCCAGCTCGAATACATCAATATGCTGCCGTTGCCGCTTCGGATCGAGCGTCCGTCCTTTCTAAACGCCCTGTGCGCTCCGAACGGAAACCGGCCTCACGTCATCGCGGAGTTCAAGCGGGCGTCCCCTTCGCGGGGGGACATCCTGATGGATTTCCCGCCGGAAGAAGCGGCCAAGCAGTACGCCGAAGCCGGTGCTTCCTGCCTCTCCGTGCTGACCGAGGAAACCTATTTCAAGGGCACGCTCGGGTATCTCAAGCGCATGTCCGCGCCCGGACTGCCTTTGTTGCGGAAGGACTTCATCTTTGATCGGTTACAGGTGGCGGCTACGGCGGCGACCCCGGCCTCGGCCCTGCTGCTCATCGTCCGCCTGACGCCCGACGCGGCCCTGCTTCGCTCCCTGCGCGAGCAGGCGGAAGCACACGGCATCGACGCCGTGGTTGAGATCTTCGATGAGGCCGATCTCGCCCTTGCCCGCGAGTCCGGGGCACGGATCATTCAGGTGAACGCCCGGGATCTGGATACGCTGCAAGTGGATCGCTCCGCCTGCCTCCGTCTTGCGGAGCGGTTCCATCAGGCCGGGGACAACGAAGCATGGATTGCGGCGAGCGGCATCTCCGCTTCGGATCATCTCCGTCAGGCCGCCGGCGCCGGCTACCAGGCCGTGCTTGTCGGGACCAGCCTCATGGACGGCGGCGCGCCCGGCGCGGCGTTGAAGGGGCTGTTGGAGAGGTAAGACCGGGGGAAGGGAGGAGAAACTTTTCTGGAGAAAAGCTTTCTCCTCCCTTCCCCCAGACCCCCATCCCTCCCCTTCCAAAGACTTTTGTATTTATCGAATCCCTGTTTGAGGGAGTACGGATTATCTGAGCTTTCAAGAGGGATTGGCGGGCAGGATAGAGAGAATTGGGTTCTTCCGTCCCGTTTTCACCAATATTTTCCAGTGGAGCCACAGTGAACGACTTGATCATCAAAATCTGCGGGATGCGCGAACAGGCGGATCTGGACTGCGCCGCCGCGCTCGGAGTGGACCTCTGCGGGTTCATCTTCGCCCCGCAAAGCCCCCGCGCGGTGACGCCGGAACAGGCCGCCGCGCTGGACAGCGGGGATATGCTCCGCGTGGGCGTGTTCGTGACCGACGACATGCGTTTCATCGAGGAAACCGCCCGCGCCGCTCGGCTGGATCGCATCCAGCTGCACGGAGATCAGTCGACGACCTGCGCGGATCGCCTGAGCCGCACGCTCGGGGCCGAACGTCTCATCAGGGTACTGTGGCCCGAGCGTTATCCCGATCTGGCGGCACTGGAAGAAACCATGAACCGGCACGCGGCATCAACCGGAATGTTCCTGCTTGACGCGGGGATGTCCGGAGGCGGCAGCGGAAAACGGATCGGCTCCGAACGGCTGCGCGGCCTGAACGCTCCCCGCCCCTGGCTGCTGGCCGGCGGGCTCACTCCTGAAAATGTCAAAGAAACCGTCGCGGCCTGTGTCCCTGACGGAGTGGATTTCAATTCCGGTCTCGAATCCGAACCCGGACGCAAGGACCCTTCACGTATGCGGGCCGCATTAACGGCTCTGAGAGGATAGTCATGAAAAAAGGTTACTTCGGAGAATTCGGCGGGTGTTTCGTTCCTGAACTGCTCATGCCTCCGCTCCAGGAACTGGAAGAGGCCATGCGGGACATCATGCCCTCCCCCACCTTCAAGGAGGAGCTGGACGATCTGCTCCGCAACTTCGCGGGACGGGAAACGCCCCTAACCTACTGCCCCACTCTGTCCAAACGGCTCGGCTTCTCTTTGTGGCTGAAACGCGAGGATCTGCTGCACACCGGTGCGCACAAGGTCAACAACACGCTCGGGCAGGCGCTGCTCGCCAAGCATATGGGCAAAACGGCGCTGGTCGCGGAAACCGGCGCGGGCCAGCACGGCGTGGCGACAGCCGCTGCCGCCGCCCGTCTGGGGCTTGAATGCATCGTTTTCATGGGTGCCGAGGACGTGGAGCGCCAGTCCTCCAACGTGCGGCGCATGAAGCTGCTCGGCGCTGAAGTCCGGCCCGTCCAGAGCGGCACCCGGACCCTCAAGGACGCCATCAACGAGGCCCTGCGTTACTGGATCGCCGCGCAGGAGACCACACACTATTGTTTCGGTACGGCGGCGGGTCCGCACCCCTTCCCCACGCTGGTCCGGAATCTTCAGAGCGTCATCGGGCGCGAAACCCGTGCCCAGATGCTGGAGAAAACCGGGCGGCTTCCCGATGTGGTCGTTGCGGCCGTGGGCGGCGGCTCCAATGCCATCGGCATGTTCCACCCGTTCGTGGATGACGCATCCGTACGCATCATCGGCGTTGAGGCGGCCGGTACCGGTGAGCCGGGATGCTACAATTCCGCGCCGATCAATCTCGGCACGCCCGGCGTCCTGCACGGCCAGATGACCATGCTCCTCCAGACCAAAGACGGACAGATCGAACCTTCGCATTCCGTTTCCGCCGGGCTCGACTATCCCGGCGTCGGACCGGAGCACGCCTACCTGAGCGCCATTGGGCGCGTCCACTACGGGCTCGCCAACGACGCCGAAGCGCTCGACGCCTTCCAGACCCTCTGCCGCACCGAAGGCATCCTTCCCGCGCTGGAATCCTCCCATGCACTGGCGTGGGTACTCCGGCACCACGGCGAGCTTCCCGCAGGAGGGCATGTCGTCGTCAACCTCTCGGGGCGCGGCGACAAGGACATGGACATCGTGGAGCAACATCTGCATATCTAATGATAGTGACGTATCGATGAATTAAAATATAAAAAAATAATTTCAAATAGATACTTAAATACGAAATGCCGAAGACACATATCCCCACCCAAAAAACCAAGGGGGACCGGGGGGAATTATTCCCCCCGGACAGGGGGTCAAGGGGGGCGGTAGCCACCCTTGCCGCCGGAGGCATAACGAGGAGAACCATCATGACTTTTCTTGAACAGAAAATACGGGATGCGCACACAGCCGGACGCACGGCGCTCATTCCCTTCGTCACCGCAGGCTTCCCCACGCTCGACACGTTCTGGGGCATCATTGAAGAACTGGACGCCAACGGCGCGGACGTGATCGAAATCGGCGTGCCGTTCTCCGATCCCGTGGCCGACGGCCCGGTCGTGGAGGACGCTTCCCGCCGCGCGCTGGAACAGGGCGTCAGCCTGAACTGGATCATGGACGGCCTCAAGCAGCGCGCCGGGAACTTCAAGGCGGGCATCGTGCTCATGGGCTACCTCAATCCGTTCCTCCAGTACGGGCTGGAACGCTTCGCCGCCGATGCCGCACAAGCGGGCGTCTCCGGCTGCATCGTGCCGGATCTGCCGCTTGACGAAAGCTCCCCTATCCGGGCCACGCTGAAAGCGCACGGCATCGATCTGATCGCGCTGGTCGGCCAGAACACGTCGGAAGAAAGGATGCGCGAATACGCCGCCGTTTCGGAAGGCTACGTGTACGTCGTCTCCGTCCTCGGCACGACCGGGGCGCGCACGGGACTGCCGCCGCAAGTGGAAGAAACGCTGCGCCGGGCGCGGAAAGCCTTCAACCTGCCGCTGGCTCTGGGCTTCGGCTTGCAGCACCCGGACCAGCTTGCCGCCATTCCCGCCGACATCCGGCCCGACGCCGCCGTGTTCGGCAGCGCCCTCTTGAAACATCTCGACAAAGGCAACACCGCCAAGGCGTTCCTTGAGGTGTGGACCAGGTAGGCACAAGCAAAAAAGGCGCTTCAGAATCCCCGCCGGTGGAAGTCCATCCGGCGGGGATTTTTGCTGCCACACTTTCTTTTTTCCCTATACGGCGTAAAAAAGGTGCTAGCCCCGCCCTCTCCGCAGGGGGGCCGTTGACGCTTGTTCTTTTTTTGACTAGAAGGGACGTTTCACCCTTTGAATCATTTCTCTTGTTATTTCCCCTTTTTCGCCTTCAGGATTGCCCATGCTCGGAACACTTTTTTTCGACAAGCAGGATCGTGAACTCCTGCGTATGATCAACGAAACGATCGATCACGGCCCCTCGCAGGACCTTGAGCACAAGGTCTTTGACGCCAATCTTCATCCGCATGGCATCCTGGAACTGACGACGACCCACGAGTACAGGATGGCCCACGCGGTCATCAACCTGCTCGGCAACCTCGAAGCCGGCGGCGCTCCGGACCGGCTCATGGCCCTGCGCATCCTCCGCGACGAGGTGCTGCACAGCGCCCGCACGCCCTTCCGGTACAATACGGGCCGCGTCCTCATCCAGATCATGAAGGAGATCATCCGGTCTCGCCAGGATGAGCTGACGCAGCTCAAGCTCGTGCACGATTTCAGGAAGGTCACGTCCGGGAACCCCCGCCTCGTGCGCCAGTTCCTGAATACATACCATCTGCTGGAAATGCCCGAGGAGTGGAACCAGCTTACCGTGGACCACCACGTCCATGACGCCAACACCAAGGGCCGCAAAAACGCGACGCACCTGATCATGGACGCATGGATCAAGGGCATCCGGTATATCACCGTCGTCTATTACAACTACGTTGAGCCAGCCGCCGCACGCGAACTGCTGCAAGCCGCCGAGATCATGGGAGTCGACGTCCGCATCGGCCTGGAATTCCGCACGCCTTTCCGGGATCGCTTCGTCTGTTTCGTCTGGGCCCCGCGCGGCTTCTCCGATCCAGAGGCGTTTTTGTCCTTCCTCGCCGAGCGGCCTATGGTCGCCCTCATGAACGAAGGGCGCAAGGCATCCCTCTGGATGCAGCGCCACGTCATGGATACGCTCCAGTTGTGGAACGCCAAGCACGCCCCGGCTCTGGCCGAGGAGCTCGAAATCCCCGTTCCGCTTCTTGAGCCCGAGGCGTTCCTTGCCTATGTGGGGACCGGGCAAACCTCGTTCCTCCATCTCGCCGAATACGCGCACAAGACGCTCCTCAAGCACCTTGTCCAGCGGGTCAAGGCATTGCAGGAGGAAGCCCTCACCGCCACCAGCGAACGCCAGAGCCAGATCGCACAGCTTATCCGGCGCATGGACATGCTCACGACCGAAGTGATCATGGAAACGTGGCTCAAGCCCGAACGCAATCCCGAGCTGCCCTCTCCCGACGTGCCGGACAACGCGCCGGACACGCCGGAACTGCTCAGGATGCCGCCCCATGTGTTGCTTGACTGGCTCTCCTGCCTGCGCAGCGGGTACCGCATCACGCTCCAGCTTGCGGAACTTACCGCCGAGGACGTGCTGGAACTGCTTTGGGACTGCCAGGGCATGATCACCCATCTGGAGCTGTTCAACCTCAAGGAATGGCAGGAAGGGCATCTCCGGCACCTCACCGCGATCAACGATCTCCAGATCGCCATCAACAAGGGCAGCGTCCTGCACCTCAAACAGATACTGCGGGGCATGATCCGTACGCTGGAAGCCTCGTCTTCCGAAAAGGACAAGGAACGCTGCGCCAAATTCCGTATCATCCTGCGCAACATCCCTTCGCTGCAGGCCCCGTACAAGGTCGCGCCCCTGCGTATCCGCATCGGGACGGACTCCACGAGCCATTCGGGCGTGCGGCACGGCATGGGCCTTGCCATGCCCGAAACCCTTCCCCACGGCGCGCGCAGGCAGATCGCCCGGGGCAAGCAGTTCCGGCCCATTTACCTTCCGGTGTCGTTGTCGCTGGAATTCCGCGAAACCTACGCCGAACAGGAACGCTATTCGTCCTTCATGCGCTGGCTCGGTCCGCGCTTGCGCCGCATTTGGGGGTTCGGACATTTCGGGCTCCGCTGCACCAAGGAATGGCGGGCCATTTCCGGCATTACCCAGATCGGAGAGGAAGGCAACGTCATCACGATGGGCGGCATCGGCGGCGAGCTGAACAACGGCCTGCGCGCCGAGCGGACCGAAAAGACCCGCCCGCGCTGGCTCGGCTTCTCGCGCCTCAGCACGCCCATTTCCAATACGCTCAAAGTGCTCGCGGGATTCATCCCGGCACTGGTGACCTTCCTGTACACACAGGAATGGTGGGTGCTGGCGTGGTTCGGCGCGCCCCTGTGGTTCCTCATCACCGGCCTGCGCAACATTCCGCAGGCCATCCTCGGCGGAGGCGGCATGTGGAGCCGCTCCCTCCTGCGCTGGAACGATTATGTAAGCTGGACACGCGTTTGCGATTCCCTGCTATACACAGGGCTGTCCGTTCCCCTGCTGGAATACTTTATCCGCGTGCTGCTCTTGGAAGACGGGCTGGGGCTGACGGTCAAAGATCACCAGTTCCTTGTCTTCTCCATCATAGCCGGGGCGAACAGCATCTACATTTCGCTGCACAACATCTATCGTGGGTTCCCCAAGGAAGCCATCATCGGGAACCTCTTCCGAAGTTTGCTCGCCATCCCGGTTTCGGTGTTCTACAACGACGTGCTGGCCCTGTTCCTGCCGTTCTTCACGACGGCCGATCCCCTGTTGATCCTCGAACCCGGCGCGGCCATCATTTCCAAGACGGCGTCGGATACGGTGGCGGCCATCATCGAAGGCCTTGCCGACTGGCGCAACAATCGGCGGCTCCGGTACTGGGACTACGAAACCAAATTGCAGCGCCTGTTTGATTGTTATGCCAAGCTGGAGCTGGCCTTCCCGGATCAGGACATCCTTTCGCTGTTGTCCCGCCCCGAGGAATTTACCCGGCTTACCTCCACGGAAGCCCGCTCCCTGCAAGTGGAAAGCATCATCAATGCGCTGGATCTCATGTATTTCTGGCTGTATCAGCCTTGTGCACAGCAGACGCTGACCTCCATCCTTCGCACCATGACGCGCGAAGAACGGGTCATCGTGGCCCGGTCGCAAGGGATTTTGTCCCGCGTCCGGGAGGTCAGCCAGCTTTTCGTGGACGGCCTGCTCGGGCGCAATTTCGCCCGCGCCCTGTCCTTCTACCTGGACAGCTACGAAAACTATATCCTTACACTCAACAAACGCTGCGCCGGATTCTCCAACGGCCATCGTCCGCTGCTCAGGCGCAGGCGGCATATATCGGATTGCCTTTAACAAAGCAGGGAAATTGGGGGAAGGGAACGTTTCTGAAAAAGTGTCCCTTTCCCCAAACCTGCCAGCACTGCTCCCACCTCTCTCCTCTGGCAATGACTTTTGTACTTGCCGGATCTCTGGAATTTTCTGGAGTGATACAGCCGAACGAACCGCTCCAGAGTCGAAAGGGCCTACCCGTATGGGAAAGCTTCTTGAAGGGAGCGTTCTCACAGGCTCGCCGGAGTCTCCCGCCTCCCTCCGGAACTTCAACCGACGGGGAAGGCATCCTGAGATCCCCGTATGAGGATTGCCGGGCGGGGAGCCGCGCCTGTCCTTTCCCCGCTGTTGAAAAGCAAAAAGAAGTTCTGTAACAGCTACGTCAAACGGGATATGCGGCTTTCCTCCGCCTCGGAACCCGCCGTTTGGTGCGGGGAAGGGGCGGCGGGAGGGCCTTTTCCCGTCGGCATCCGTTTCCCGTGACTTTTCTTTTTGACCAAAGGACGCACAGTGGCCGTAAAAACCACCCGCACAGCGACAGAAGAACAACTCCCCACCCGGGAGGAGGCGGAAGCCGCCTTTGCTCTCGCCCTTGACGCGCGGCAGGAGCGTGTGCGCGCCGCGCTCAACAAGCTGGCAAGCGATCCGCCGCAGGTTCTGATCCTCGAAGGCGGCAGCGTGGCCGAGCGCTTCAGCGTGGCCCTGTGGCACGCCGCCCGCCTCAACTGCCCGGAAGGGCGGCCGCCCTGCCTGCATTGCCCGGCCTGCCTCCAGATCGGCGCGAATTTGTTTCACGACCTGTATGTGCTGGACGGGCGCGAAGGCTCCATCAAGATCGAAACCGTCCGCGAACTGAGGACCATCCTCGGGGAAGCGCCGCGCGGCGACGGCAAGCGCGTCGTTATCCTCGCCGAAGCCCAGTCCCTCGGCGTGGAAGCCGCCAACGCGCTTCTGAAATCATTGGAGGAGCCCCGGCCCGGCGTTTGTTTCCTGCTCCTCGCCCCGCAGCGGGAGCGCCTCCTCCCCACGCTTGTCTCCCGTGGCTGGGTCGTCACGCTGGCGTGGCCCGAGGCCGGCACGCCTTCGACGCCGGAGCTGTTTCAGTGGGAAGAGGCGCTGGCGGAATTCATGGCCTCCGGGCAGGGGTGGCTCGACAAGACGTCCGGCAAGGGTGCCGTCGATGCGGCGCTGGCCCGCCGGATCGTGCTCTCCGTCCAGAAGGCACAGGCTGCTCTCCACGCCGGGCGGGATGGAGGGCCTCTTGGACGGCGTCTTGCCATCCTCCCCGAAGCAGGCCATCTCCATGTCAACGATCTGCTGGCGCAATGCCAGGAATCGCTGGACTATATGGTCAGCCCCCCGCTGGTCCTCAACTGGCTGGCCACGCGGCTGCACATCGTTTATCGTCACGCCCGGCTGCGCGGGCGGAAGCCAACCGCCTGACTCGACATGAGATTGACGCTATGAAGCGTTAGACTTGAGGCGCCTTTCAGGGGAAAACCGGGGAAGGCGCCCTTTTTTTGCTGGACAGTAAGTATAAAAAGAACTATTATCGTTTCACGAGTAGGGCATTCTGAGCCACGGAGCGATAGGCAAAACGAAGGGGAAACCGGATTCCCCATATCCATTTCTCATTGTCAAAAAACGGCTCCCGGTGTACTTCCCAGAAAGACAGGATCCTTATTCAGCCAACCATTGTCATAAGGAAGGTTCTCATGGCTAACCAGTTTGAAATCTATAAGTGTGAACTCTGCGGCAATGTCATCGAAGTGCTTTTCGCCGGCAGCGGCGGCCCGCTTTCCTGCTGTGGCCAGCCCATGAAACTTATGGCCGACAAGGCCATCGACGGCGCCAAGGAAAAGCATGTGCCCGTGATTGAAGCCAACGGCGCAGGCTGTAAGGTCAAGGTCGGTTCCGCTCCTCACGTGATGGAAGAAACCCACTGGATCGAATGGATCGAAATCGCCACCGCCGACGGCAAGCGCTATAAGAAGTTCCTGAAGCCCGGCGACGCGCCTGAAGCCGATTTCTGCATCCCGGTGGACAAAGTTGTTTCCGCCCGCGAATACTGCAACCTCCACGGCCTGTGGAAGGCATAAGCACCTATAGACCACTTGACAACGGCGGCTCTTTTTGGCTGTAACAGTGCCGTCGGAGATGTTCCTTACACCTCTAACCCCGCAGGCAAGAGCAGCGCTTTCGCGGGCAGGAGATTAACGATGCAGAAATATGTTTGCAATGTGTGTGGCTATGAATATGATCCCGCCGCCGGCGACCCTGACAGCGGCATCGCCCCCGGCACCGCTTTTGAAGATCTGCCCGAAGATTGGGTCTGTCCCGTCTGCGGCGCTTCCAAGTCGGACTTTTCCGCTGCCTAAGATAGCGGCTCGTCTGAACGCGTAGAATAGGGGGTGTGACGGGCTTCGTCGCACCCCCATGTTTTTGTGCTCACCTCAAACATGCCTGAAAGGATTTTGTCACTATGAAACCCGTTGAACTGGCGAAAGATATTTTCTGGATCGGGGCCGTCGACTACAACAAGCGCAACTTCCACGGCTACAGCCGTTCCCCGCGCGGCACGACCTACAACAGCTATCTCGTCCGCGACGAGAAGAACGTCGTGTTCGACACGGTGGACAACGATTATGCCGGAACCATGTTCTGCCGCCTCGCCAAGCTGATGCCGCTCGACAAGGTCGACTACATCGTCGTGAACCACACCGAAAAAGACCACGCCGGGGCCCTGTGCCAGCTCGTCGAGCGCTGCAAGCCCGAGAAGATCATCACGTCGACCATCGGCAAGCGTTTCATGGAAGCCCAGTTCGACACCACCGGCTGGCCCATCGAAGTGGTCAAGACCGGGGACGTCATCAACATCGGCAAGCGGAACATCCATTTCGTGGAAACCCGTATGCTGCACTGGCCCGACAGCATGGTTTCCTACATCCCCGAAGACAAGCTCCTTATCAGCAACGACGCCTTCGGCCAGAACATCGCCTCCTCCGAACGTTTTTCGGATCAGTACGACCGCTGCGTGCTGGAAAAGGCGATCAAGGAATACTACTACAATATCGTTCTGCCCTTCTCCCCGCAGGTCCTCAAGACGCTTGAGCTTGTGGCTGCCCTGAAGCTCGACATCGAAATGATCGCCCCCGACCACGGCCTCATCTGGCGCGGCAAGGACGACTGCAAGTACATCCTCGACACCTACCGCGCCCTTGCCGAACAGAAGCCGAAGCAGCGCGCCGTCATCGTCTACGACTCCATGTGGGGCTCCACCGGCATCATGGCCTCCGCCATCGCCTCCGGCCTTGAAGACGAAGGCGTGCCCGTCCGCATCATCGACATCCAGAAGAACCACCACAGCGACGTGATGACCGAACTCGCCGACTGCGGCGCGGTCATCGTGGGTTCCGCCACGCACAACAACAACGTACTGCCCGGCATCGCCGACGTGCTGACCTACATGAAGGGCCTCCGCCCCCTGAACCGCGTGGGCGCCGCGTTCGGCTCCTACGGCTGGTCCGGCGAATCACCGAAGATTATTCAGGAATGGCTCGCATCCATGAACATGGATATGCCCGCCGACCCTGTGAAGTGCCTGTTTGTGCCCAAGCATGAAGGCCTGTCCCAGTGCGTCGCGCTCGGCAAGACCGTTGCCGAGGCCCTCAAGGCGAAGTGCTGATGTTCCGGGGGGAAGCCTTCGGGCTTTCCCCCGCCTCCCGTTCCGGCGGCGAAGGCAATGCGCGGGGCATCGCGCGGAAGCGTTCGTGAGCGAGAGGAGACGGGGCCGGACTGAGAAAACCGCCTCCACGCGCCGTTTTAGGGAAGAATCCTTTCCGATGCGGCCTAATATCATATACTTTTCAAAGGAGCCTGAGGAGACTGGGCTCCGGCAATGATCCGGCTTCCGGCCGGAAACCAAAATCATGGGGGAATTCTATGGATGTTGTCATGCTGTCACGGTTGCAATTTGCCGTGACCGTCTTTTTCCACTTCATCTTTGTCCCGCTGACCCTCGGACTCGTGGTTCTTCTCGCCATCATGGAGACGCTCTACGTCCGCACGGGCAATGAAGTGTACAAAAGAATGGTCAAGTTTTGGGGAAAGCTGTTCCTCATCAACTTCGTCCTCGGCGTCGTGACCGGGATCACCCTCGAATTCCAGTTCGGGACCAACTGGTCTCGCTACTCGGAATATGTGGGCGACATCTTCGGCTCGCTGCTGGCCATCGAAGCCACGGCCGCCTTCTTCCTTGAGTCCACCTTCCTTGCGGTGTGGGCGTTCGGCTGGGAGCGCGTGAGCAAGAAGGTCCACCTGACCGCGATCTGGCTTGTGGCCATCGCCTCGAACCTGTCCGCCCTGTGGATCATCCTCGCCAACGGCTGGATGCAGAACCCCGTCGGCTACGTCATCAAGAACGGCCGCGCCGAGCTGTCCAGCTTCTTTGATGTCGTGACCAACCCCTTCGCATGGAGCCAGTATTTCCATACGATTTTCGCCGCATGGATGCTCGGCGGCTTCTTTGTGCTCGGCGTCTCCTCGTGGCACCTGCTCCGCAAGAACGAGCTGGATCTGTTCAAGCGTTCCGTGCGCATCGCCGCGCCCTTCACCCTGATCCTCGTCCTGCTGCTCGGCCTTCAGGGCCACCATCACGCGCAGATCGTCGCGGAAATGCAGCCCGCCAAGCTCGCCGCCATGGAATCCCACTGGGAAACCGGCACCCACGTCCCCATGTATCTCCTCACATGGCCTGATCAGGCCAACCGCACCAACAGCATTCAGGCCCTGCCCATCCCGAGCCTGCTGAGCCTGCTGGCCTTCAATTCCCCGAGCGCGGAAGTGAAGGGCCTCGACGCCTTCCCCGCCGACGACATTCCTCCAGTCCTTCCCACCTTCCTCTCCTTCCGCTTCATGGTAGCCTGTGCGGGCCTCTTCGTGCTGCTGGCCATCGCCGCGTGGTGGTGGAGAAAGGATCTCGAAAACCACCCCCTGCTCATGAAGGCGCTGATCTACGTGATCCCCCTGCCCTACCTCGGGATCATGGCCGGTTGGGCCGTGGCCGAAATAGGCCGCCAGCCGTGGATTGTTTATGGCCTCATGCGGACCTCCGACGCCGTGTCGCCGGTCCCGACGTCCTCTGTAGGGCTCTCGCTCGCGGCTTTCATCGTCATCTACACCTTCCTCGGCATTCTGGACATCTACCTGCTCCGCAAGTATGCCAAGAAGGGCCCGGAAGCCGCCCCTGAAGCGCAGGCCTAGCCCCGCCATCCCTACCCTAAGAGAGGATTACCAATATGCTTGAAACCACTTGGTTTGTTTTGTGGGGACTGCTCTGGGCGGTCTACTTTGTCCTGGACGGCTTCGACTTCGGCATGGGGACCCTGCTGCCTTTCCTCGCCAAGAACGATGAAGAAAAACGCATCATCTACAACGCTGCCGGCCCCTACTGGGACGGCAACGAAGTGTGGCTCATCACGGCCGGCGGCGTGACCTTCGCCGCCTTCCCCAAGGCCTACGCGGTGATGTTCAGCGCGCTCTACGCTCCGCTGCTCATCCTGCTCTTCGCCCTGATCTTCCGCGCGGTGTCCTTCGAGTTCCGCAACAAGAAGGATTGCCCCCAGTGGCGCAAGTTCTGGGACGCCTGCCAGTTCCTCGGCAACTTCCTGCCCGCGCTGCTGCTCGGCGTGGCCTTCGCCAACCTGTTCATGGGCATCCCGATCGACGGCAACGGCGTGTACCACGGCAACATCATCAAGCTTCTGAACCCCTACGGCCTCGCGGGCGGCATCTTCTTCGTGCTGATTTTCTGCATGCACGGCGCCCTCTGGCTGGCCCTCAAGTCCGAAGGCGACATCCATGAACGCGCCGTGGGCGCGGCGCAGGTGGTCTGGCCTCTGGTCCTCGCCGTAGCCCTGCTTTTCCTCGCCCTGACCGCATTCTACACCAACCTGTACGCCAACTACGCCGAGCATCCCACGCTGCTCATCTTCCCGATCCTCGCGGTGGCTTCCCTGCTCACCGTCCGGGTGATGATCTGGGCCGACAACCTGCTCGGCGCGTGGTTCTTCAGCGCATTGTTCATCATTACCGTGACCTTCTTCGGCGTGCTCGGCATGTATCCCGGCATCATCATCTCCAACATCGATCCCGCGTACAGCGTGACGGTCTTCAACGGCGCGTCCAGCCAGCTGACCCTCAAGATCATGCTTGGCGTAACCCTCTGCTGCATCCCCGTGGTCATCGCCTATCAGGCGTGGGTGTACTACACCTTCGCCCACAAGGTGACCCCCGAAAGCCTCCAGAAGGACGATCACGCGTATTAAGTTATGTGGGGGAAGGGAGAAAAGGAACCCTTCTGGAGAAGGGTTGTCTTCTCCCCTCCCCCACACCCCCTCCCCTCATCCTCCCAAGACTTTTGACTGGTGGGGAGGCGGCGCGGAGGGAGTCCCCGTTTCACTGCTCATAAAAATCGGGAAAGGCCGTTCGAAGCATTTCGAGCGGCCTTTCGTTTGGGCAAGAGAAAGAAAAGAAGTAAGGGGCAGAGATAGGATGAGGCAAATGATATTGAAAGAAATCAGCGTTTAAAAGCTATGAGGAGGCCAAGCAAGACCAGCAGGACGCCCAAGAAACGCCTCCACGTAAACAGCGTCACGGGAATGCCGAACCAACCGAAATGGTCAATGATGCAGCCCATGATCAGGTTTCCGAGGATCATGGCCATCAGGGTGGGCAGGACGCCGATATGGGGCACACAGAGAATCGTATTGAATACCACGGTCGCCCCGAGCAAACCGCCGACCAATTGCCACGCAGGAACGCCGAATACGCCGCCGACATGCCCTTTGCCGAAAAACAGCATGGCGATCCCAAGAACCAGCGTGCCGCCGAGGAACGAAAGGAAACTCCCCTCCAGTACGCCCACGGAGCGGCTCAGTTGCGCGTTGATCGGCGACTGGAGCCCGAACAGCAGCCCCGCCGCAATCATCATGCCCAAATAAAAAATCTTTTCCATAGCCCGCTCCACTGTGTCCTTTTTCCGCCAGCAGCCTGAAAGAACCTTCCTCCGCTCCCGCTTCTCCACCTTCTAAAAAAAGACCCTGCTCAACGCGCTCCCTCAATCAACAGGGAATGTCGTGAACAGGGATTCGATACACGTGAAAGTCTTGGGAAGAGGAGGGATGGGGGTTTTGGGGAAGGGAGGGGAAACCTTTCTTCAGAAAGGTTTCCCCTCCCTTCCCCCAAGCTTCTCATTCAGCTAAAACATCTGCTTCAGCAAATCCTCGCCGCGGGTGTTCACGCCGGAAATGGCTTCCTCGGACGTGCTGGAACCGGGCTCCGTGCCCGTATAGAAGGGAAGCCGCAACCCGCCGCTCCCCACGAGATGCCCGCTGGTCTGGTCCACGTTCGCAAAGGAAATCCCGTCCGGCACCTCAAAGTCATCCGGCGGATACGCCTGAAACGCCGATTTCGCGTACTCGACGAAAATCGGAAGAGCCATGCTGCCCCCCGTGCCGCTACGGCCCATCGTCCGGGGCTGGTCGTACCCGACGTACATGCCCGTCACGAGATGCGGCGTAAAGCCGATGAACCACGCGTCCTTCCAGTCGTTGCTGGTCCCGGTTTTGCCCGCGACGGGCCGTCCGAGCACTTTGGCTTTCGTCGCCGTGCCCGCGTTCACCACTTCTTTGAGCAGGTAGGACATCACATAAGCGTTCTGCGGGGAAATGGCATCACGCAAATCGGGCTGAGACTCATAAATGGTCTCGTTCCAGAAGTTCTTGACCGAGAGGATGAACCGCGCCTTGCTGACCATGCCGCCGTTGGCGAAGGCGGTGTAGGCCTGCGTCATGTTCAGCGGCGTAACCGCGACCGCACCGAGGCTGACCGACAGCACTTCGGGGAAATGCGGCTCCAGCTCCAGATCCTTGGCCCGCTCAATGACTTTCTGGACCCCCATCTGCTGCACCACGCGGATAGTGCACAGGTTGCGGGACAGGGCCAGCGCCGTGCGCAGCAGGAGCGGCCCCTTGAAGTTTTTCTCGTAGTTGCTCGGACGCCACACGTCGCCGCTCTCAAGGAACTGCACCACGGGCGCGTCGAGGATGACGGAGGCCGCCGTAAAGCCGTTGTCCAGCGCGGCGGAGTAGACGATGGGCTTGAAGGACGACCCCGGCTGCCGGAACGCCTGCGTCGCGCGGTTGAACTGGCTTTCCTGAAAACTGTAGCCGCCGACCATCGCCACCACGTCACCCGTCTCAGGCTCAATGGAAATGAGCGCGCCCTGCAATTCCGGGACGCACTGGAGCGACAGGCGGATAGGCTTGTTCAGTTCGGCCTCATCCGGATTGTACGGGTTCTTGGGGTCGCTGACGGCGGCCACCCAAACGACATCACCGGACTCAAGGAACTTCTGCTTGCTGCGGAGCGTCTTCTTCGCCCAGCTCAGCTGCGCGTTATCGATGAACCCGCTGTACTTGCCGAGACGTATGTCCGCACCCTTGTCCGTGATCCGGGTGACGATGCCCTTAACCCGTTCGCCGTTCGCCAGCATGTCGGGGGAGAAATGCGATTTTTCGATGCGCTCTTTCAAGTCCGCCACCGGGATCTTTTCCACCGGCCCCTGCCAGCCCTGACGGCGGGTAAAGTCTTCCAGCCCGGAACGCAACGCCTCGTCCGCCGCCATCTGCGCCGGAGGGCTCATAGCCGTCTGCACGGTAAAGCCCATCTGGTAGACGGCATCCTCGCCGTACACGGGCAACTCGATGCCGAGCCTTTTGGCGTTTTCCTCGCTGAACAGATCAATAAGCTGACGCCGCACCTCTTCCAGATACCATGCCCCCTGACGGCCCATGCCGTCCGCCATTTGCTTGAACACCAGCGGCTGCTTGAGCGCGGCGTCGTACTCGGCTTCCGTGATCCAGTTAAGCTCGCGCAGACGGCGCAGCACGTAGTGCTGGCGACCGATGGCGGCGCTCGGGTCACGGTAGGGGTTATATTGGGAGGGAGCTTTGGGCAGGCCCGCGATGAGGGCGCATTCGGCCAGCGTGAGATCCTTGGCGTTCTTCCCGAAGTACGTCCGAGCCGCAGCCTCCACGCCGTACGCGTTGGCCCCGAGGAAGGTCTGGTTCAGATAGATTGTCAGGATTTCATCTTTGGAAAGGTAATGCTCCAGACGGTACGCGAGGATGGCTTCCTTGATCTTGCGCTCGTAGCTGCGTTCAGGCGTCAGGAGCAGGCGCTTGATCACCTGCTGCGTGATGGTGCTGCCGCCCTGGCGCTTTGTGCCGGACTGGAGGTTGATGAGGAAGGCGCGGAAAATGGCGACCGGGTTCACGCCCTCGTGTTCATAGAATTCAGCGTCCTCAGCGGCCAAAAAAGCCTTGGGGAGCATCTTGGGCATCTGATCGAGCGAAATGAGGAAACGGTTTTCCCGGTAAAAAGAACCGATGACGCTCCCGTCACGCGCCAGAACGGTGGTGGTGAGTGCGGGACGGTAATCGGCGATACGGGTAAATCCCGGCAAATCCCGGACAGCCCAAAAATAGACGCCAACCACGGCTGCGAGGCCGAGGGCCACGAGCACGCCGATGATGGTTCCAAAAAGAAAAAACACTCTCTTCATGAGCAAGGCGATACCCTGTTTCCGCCTCTGCGTAAAGAGCGTGACGCACAATCAAAAAACGAAAACGGAAAACGATCCCGCCCATTGCCCGCGCCAATCCTAGAAATCCACTTGGGAAAACGCTCGGCGGGAGGCTCGACTTTCCGACGTTCCTGCTCTAAAGTCATCTGTTCTTACCAAGCCTCTTCATCATCCGGGGAGCCCCGGAGACGCCCCCGGTCCGCCGGAGGCCCAAGGAGTCATCATGACGTGTCGTTTGCTGTCGCTGTCGTCAGAAGCCATGTGGCCGGAACTGCTGCGGCTTCTGGAAAACCGCGACAACCCCGATCAGACCGTGGAAACGGATGTGCGTGCCATGCTGGACGCGGTCCGCAAGGGCGGCGACAGCGCCGTCCTCGAGTATGTCCGGCGGTTCGACTGTCCGGACATGCGGCCCCCCCTGCGCGTGCCCGCCGAGGATCTGGAGCAGGCCGCCCGCGACATTCCCGCCGAAAGCCTCGACTGCATCAAACAGGCGGCGGACAACATCCGCGCCTTCCATGAAGCCCAAAAAGATCGCTCATGGTTCCTCACCCGCGACGACGGCACGATCCTCGGCCAGAAGATCGAAGCTGTGGACCGCGCGGGCCTTTATGTCCCCGGAGGGCGTGGCGGCAACACGCCGCTCATCTCGAGCCTGCTCATGACCGCCATCCCGGCGCAGGCCGCGGGCGTCCGCGAAATCGCCGTAGTCACGCCGCCCCGCGCCGACGGCACCCTCAATCCGCATATCCTCGCCGCCGCGCACCTGCTCGGCGTGCATGAAATCTACCGCATGGGCGGGGCGTGGGCCATCGCCGCGCTCGCCTACGGCACCGAAACCGTCGCGCCCGTGGACGTCATCGCCGGGCCGGGCAACATCTGGGTGACCACCGCGAAACGGCTCGTGCAGGGCCGGGTGGGCATCGACATGATCGCCGGGCCGAGCGAAGTGCTTGTCCTCGCCGACGATTCCGCCAACCCCGAATGGCTCGCCGCCGACATGCTCTCGCAGGCCGAACACGACGCGCTGGCCTCCGCCATCTGCATTACGGACAACGAGGCTCTGGCCCATGCCGTCATCGCGGAACTGGAGCGCCAGTCAGCCACCCTGCCCCGTGCCGACATCGTGCGCAAATCGCTGGCCGACTGGAGCGCCGTGGTCCTCGTGCCGGACATGGACGCCGCCATCGCCCTCGCCAACCGCGTGGCCCCGGAGCACCTCGAAGTGCTGATGCGCGAGCCGTGGTCCGTGCTGCCCCGTATCCGTCATGCGGGCGCGGTCTTCCTCGGCCCCTACGCGCCGGAGCCCCTCGGCGACTACTTCGCCGGGCCCAACCATGTGCTGCCCACGCTCGGCACAGCCCGTTTCTCCTCGGCCCTTTCCGTACAGACCTTCTGCAAACGCACCAGCATCATCGCCGCCAGCCCCGCCTTCGCCGCCGCCAATGCGGACGCCGTGGCCCGGCTCGCCCGCATGGAGCAGCTCGAAGCCCATGCCCGCTCGATGGAATGCCGGAAGCAATAATTCCGTCAACGTTCAACCCACGCCAACGCTCAAAGGACGTCACATGAAAGTCACGACCAAGACCGACATCAAGGAATTCCCCTTGCTCAACCGAGGTAAGGTCCGCGATATTTACGATATCGACGACTCCACCCTGCTCATCGTCACCACGGACCGCATGTCCGCCTTTGACGTCATCATGAACGAGCCGGTCCCGTACAAAGGCGTCATCCTCAACCAGATCACCCTGTTCTGGATGAAGAAGTTCGCCCACCTCGTCAAGAACCACCTCATCGAAAGCGACGTGGACAAGTTCCCCGCCGCGCTGGCCCCCTACCGCGAAGAACTGGAAGGCCGTTCGGTCCTCGTGAAGAAGGCCAAACCCCTGCCGGTGGAATGCATCGTGCGCGGCTACATCACCGGCTCCGGCTGGAAGGACTACAAGGCCACAGGTTCCGTCTGCGGCTACAAGCTGCCCGAGGGCCTGCTGGAGTCGGCCCGCCTCGAACAGCCGCTGTTCACCCCGTCCACCAAGGCGGAACTCGGCGAGCACGACGAGAACATTTCCACGGCCCGGGCGGCGGAAATCCTCGGCAAGGACATCGCCGATCAGATCGAGAACATCGCCCTGGCCCTCTTCAAGGAAGGCCGCGCGTGGGCTGAAAGCCGCGGCATCATCATTGCCGACACCAAGTTCGAATTCGGCATGGTCGACGGCGAGCTGATCCTCATCGACGAAGTGCTGACGCCCGACTCCTCCCGCTTCTGGCCCGCCGAGGGCTATAAGGCGGGCCAGAGCCAGCCGAGCTTCGACAAGCAGTACCTCCGGGACTGGCTGTCCGGACAGCCGTGGGACAAGACCCCGCCGCCGCCCGCCCTGCCCAAGGAGGTGGTCGAAGCCACCCAGAACAAATATCTCGAAGCCTACCGCATTCTGACCGGCTCCGAGCTTGCTCTCTAATATAAAATGAGGGAAAACCGGAGGAGGAACTCTTTATCTCAAAGAGCCTCCTCTGAGCTTGCCCGCACTCCGCCCGCAACACTCGGCAGGCGGAAAACCGGGCGGCGGAAACGCTTGCCGGGCGCGTATGGCTGATGCCATCAAGCCCGTTCGCGGGAATTTCCGCACCACTCATTACCGGCCTCTTCGCAGCCTGGAAACCGCCTTTCCGCCGACGGCGGAAGGGAGATTCACGGATTTCCGGTTTGCCCGTCACTGGGGGAGCTTTTCCCCGGCCGCCGGAGGCCCCTTTTCCACTCAGTACCAACTACGAGGAAACCATGCTGTTGAAAGACAAAAAGTGCCTCATCTTCGGGGTAGCCAACAACAGAAGCATCGCGTACGGAATCGCTTCCTGCTTTAAGGAACAAGGCGCCCGGCTGGCGTTCAGCTATGCCGGTGAAGCCATCCACAAGCGCGTGGAACCCATCTCCGAAGAGCTCGGCGGTGAGTTTATCTTCCCCTGCGACGTGACCAGCGACGAGGACATCGCCGCCGCCGCCGCGCTCGTGAAAGAAAAATGGGGCAGCGTGGACGTGCTCGTCCATTCCGTCGCCTTCGCCAACCGTGAAGACCTGACCAAGCGCTTCATCGAAACCTCCCGCGACGGTTTCGCCACGGCCCTGAACGTCTCGGCCTATTCCCTGACCGCGCTCTGCCATGCTTTCGAGCCCATGCTGAACCCCGGCGCGTCCGTGCTCACCATGACCTACTACGGCGCTCAGAAAATCATCACCAACTACAACGTGATGGGCGTCGCCAAAGCGGCCCTTGAAGCTTCGGTCCGCTACCTTTCCGTCGATCTCGGCGCGAAGGACGTGCGCATCAACGCCATCAGCGCCGGCCCCCTCAAGACGCTGGCTTCCTCTGGCATTTCCGACTTCAAGCAGATCTTCAATCACATTGAAGAACACGCCCCCCTCCGCCGCAACGTGACCACCGAAGACGTGGGCAAGGCCGCCGTCTTCCTCGCTTCCGATCTCGGCTCCGCCGTGACCGGCGAAATCATGTTCGTGGACTGCGGCTACAACAACCTGGGCATCTAACGTGTCCGTCCTGTTGACGCTCGCCTTTCTCGTCGCCGTCGTCTGGCTGCTTGCCAAGGCGGAGGAAAAAGGCGTGCTGCATACCGGCGGGTGTCCCTGCTGCCATCAAAGGCGCCGCCAAAAGCGCTCTTAACCGCAGGCGTCCCCACGCAATCAAGGGACGGGCTTCCTACACGAAAAAAGGCGGCGTTCTTCGGAACGCCGCCTTTTTGTCGTCAAATGCTATGGGAGCTAGTGGGTGCCGCAGCTGCCGGAGGAACAACTTCCGCCACAACTGCTCCCGCCCGTATTGGCAAGGGGAATTTCGGGTTCGACGGAAAAGCCCATGTACGTCAGGTCGATGCTCACGCCGCCCACGGTTTCAAAAAGATCGCCGGCGATGCAAAAGGTAAATCCGTCCTGTTCAAAAACCTTGTCTTCGGGAGTAGGCTCATCCAGAGCCAGAGCGAGGCGCGGGCCGCGTCAGCCGCCAGCGGCGAGATACACGCGGATAGGCGTTTTTTCCTTGTCGGCAAAATACGCTTCCAGCTCGTGGGAAGCTGTTTCGCTAATCGTAAACATGGTTGTTTCCTCCGGAATAAATGATGAAGAGGGGAAACGGACAAATGCGGGAAAGCGCCATATCCGTCTTCTTCAGAAGGTAATGTACAAAAGCCAAATGGCAAGGGAACCTTTCGTTAGGGCTTTTCTCACGGAATCGCTTTTTGCGCAACGGAAACCCCTCCGGATGGTCCGCCTCTGGGCAGAATCGGCACGGGAGGGCCTTTAGAACCGTCCCGCGGTTCAAACCTAATGGCAGCCGCCGGAACTGCCGCAGCCGCCGCAGCAGGACGAGCAGCCGCCGCCGTTGCCGCCGCTCGGCAGGGGGATTTCGGATTCGACCACAAAACCCATATGGGTCATGCCGACGGTCACCGCGCCGACCTTCTCGGCCAGTTCCTTATTGATGCAGAGCGTCAGGCCGTTGTCCTCGGACGTTTCGTCGTCCTCGCCGGGTTCGTCGAGGGCGAGGGCCAAGCGGGGTCCGCTGCAGCCGCCGGGAGCAAGGTACACCCGGATGGGGGTCTTTTCCTTGCCTTCAAAATACGCTTCAAGCTCTTTGCGAGCCTCTTCGGTAAGAGAGAGCATCAGGTCCTCCAACGCAGCCTCATCCGTCGCTTTCAGTCTTTCGATAAAGGCTTTCTGCGGCTGCTTTCGGGATTTGTTAAGATTGGCGGTTCCGGCTTAACGCCCTTTGGGCGGGAAGGCCGTTCTCCCGGACACGCGGGCTGTTACAGGCCCTCGCTGCGACGGCCTGAGTGGGGATAACATAGTTGCCGGGCGGTCCTTGTCAAGTCTCCTTTGCCCCGCCGGAGCCGCCCCATGGGGCCGTCCCCGTGTATTTCATGGACAAATCCGATCTTTTCACTCTACAGGGAATAGTATATCCTGACGATCTCAAGGCGCGCGGGAGCCCGTCCCCTCGCGGCACACGTGCCCGGACCTCAAGAGGAGTTGCCCATGAAAACCACCGTCCTTCTTCATGCCGACGAGATCGCCCGCGTTCTCGACCGTCTCGCCTGCCAGATCATGGAACGTCACGGAGACTGTGAACAGACCGTACTGCTGGGCATCCAGCGGCGCGGGGTCGACCTCGCCGTCCGCCTCGGCAAGGTGCTGGAAGACAAGCTCGGGCGAAAGCTGCCCTTCGGCACGCTGGACATCAACCTGTACCGGGACGACTGGACCACGATGCACGCCCGCCCCACCATCGGCGAGTCCAACATCACCACACCTCTGGACAATAAAAACGTCATCCTCGTCGACGACGTGCTGTTCACCGGGCGCACGATCCGCGCCGCGCTGGAAGCCATCCTCGACTATGGCCGCCCCAAGACGGTGGAACTCCTTGTCCTCGTGGATCGCGGCCACCGCGAACTGCCCATCCACGGCGACTACGTGGGCCGCAAAATCAACACGGCCCGCTCTGAAAAGGTCAATGTCCTTATGGAAGAACGCGACGGCAGGGACGAAGTCGTCCTCGAAAGCGCCGACGCTTAACGATACCCGCCCCGGCGGGCAAGCTTGGAGCCTTCATGTCCCTGTCTCAGCCTCTGCCTGAACGCCTGCGCCCCTCCGAACTGGCTCTCTTCGTCGGACAGAGCCACCTCGCCGAGCGCCTGACCACGCTCTTGGAAGGCCCGCGCCTTCCAAGCCTGCTCCTGTTCGGCCCTCCGGGCTGCGGCAAATCCACGCTGGCCCTCCTGCTCGCACGCGCCCGGGGCGGCAACGTCCTGCGCCTGAGCGCTCCCGAGGCCGGTTTGCAGCAGCTCCGGCGCCAGCTTACCGGCGTCGATATCCTTGTGCTCGACGAGCTGCACCGCTTCTCAAAGGCGCAGCAGGACTTCTTCCTCCCGCTGCTGGAGTCCGGCGATCTTACCATGATCGCCACGACCACGGAAAACCCCTCTTTCAGCGTGACCCGCCAGCTGCTTTCGCGGCTGCACGTCCTGAGGCTGCGCCAGCTCGGGCGGCCCGAACTGCTCGAACTCGGCAAGCGCGGAGCGGCGGCCCTTTCCGTCACCCTGAACGACGAGATCCTTGATTTCCTTTCGACGGCGGCCCACGGCGACGCCCGGACCATGCTCAACCTGGTGGAGTACGCCTCGTCCCTGCCGGAGGAGAAACGCAACCTGCCCCACGTCAAGGCCACCCTGCCCGAGATCATGGCCCGCCACGACAAGGATGGGGACAGCCATTACGAATACGCCTCAGCGCTCATCAAATCGATCCGCGGCAGCGATCCCGACGCGGCGCTGTACTATCTGGCCTGCTTGCTCGAAGGCGGCGAGGATCCGCGTTTCATCTGCCGCAGGCTCATCCTGTCCGCCTCCGAAGACGTGGGGCTGGCCGATCCGCAGGCCCTGCCGCTGGCCGTCGCCTGCCAGCAGGCCGTGGAGTTTGTGGGGATGCCCGAAGGCTACATCCCGCTGGCGGAAACCGTGGTCTACCTTGCCCTTGCGCGCAAGAGCAATTCCACCTACGCGGCCTACGCCAACGCGGCGCGGGAGGTGAAAGTCAACGGCCCGCAGTCCGTGCCCCTGCATCTGCGCAACGCCTCGACACAGCTCCAGCGCGAATGGGGATACGGCAAGGATTACAAATACCCGCACAATTTTCCGCAGGCGTGGGTGGAACAGGACTACCTCCCTCCCTCGGTCAGGAACCGCGTGTTCTACCAGCCCAAGGAATATGGGGAGGAGCCCCGCCTGGCAAGCTGGAGCAAGCGCCTGAAACGCACCAAACCCGAAAACCGTTAGGTCCCGCTCATGACGACATCTTCCCATCTGTTCGACGCCAACTGGTATCTGACGTCCCCGCGTACCCCTTCTTTCCTGAGCCGCATCAGCCCCAACCTGGGGTTCTACGCGCCCATGATCTGGATCGTGTTCAAGGCTGGCTGCAACGCCATGCGCAATCAATACGACGGCGAAGCATGGGCCCAAAGCAGCGAGGGCATCGCGCACGCGCTCGAATCCGTGGGCTGCCGCATCGAAGCCGCCGGGATGGAACATTTCCGTTCACTGGAAGGCCCTTGCGTCTTTATCGGCAACCATATGAGCACGTTGGAGACGTTTGTGCTGCCTTCCATGATCCAGCCGTGGAAGGACGTGACCTTTGTGGTGAAGGAAAGCCTGCTGAAGTATCCCTTCTTCGGCCCCGTGCTCGGGTCGCGCGAGCCCATCGTCGTCGGCCGCAGCAATCCCCGTGAAGATCTCGTCGCGGTGCTCGAGGGCGGCGAGGCGAGGCTCAAGCAAGGCCGTTCCGTCATTGTTTTTCCGCAGAGCACGCGCAGTTCCGTTTTCGACCCCGCGCATTTCAATACCATCGGCGTCAAGCTTGCCAAGCGCGCCGGGGTTCCGGTCATTCCGGTGGCGCTCAAGACCGATGCGTGGGGGAACGGGAACCTCCTCAAAGATTTCGGCCCGGTGGATGTCAAAAAGACCATCCACTTTGAATTCGGCGCGCCCATGCGCATCGAAGGCACGGGCAAGGCCGAGCATCAGCAGATCACCGAGTTCATCATCGATCGCCTCGGCGTATGGGGACGTGAGATTGGGGAATGATGGATGTGAAACTGGGGAGGGGGAACCTTTCTCGAGAAAGGTCCCCCTCCCCTTCCAAGCCCCACCCCTCCCACTTCAAAGAATTTCGTGTTTATCGAATCCCTTTTCGTCAATGTCCGGAGCGCCCTTTACGGGGCGTTCTGTTTTTCCGTAATAAAAGGGGAAGGCTTTTCTTTAGAAAAGCTTTCCCCTTCCTCATACGGTTATCGTGGTAAGGCTGATCCGCTTTACCTGCGTCCGCGCGCTACGATCCCCATGAGGGCGTATGCAAGGCGGGCGGCGGCGAAATCGGAAGCGTGCATTCCGGGCACCGGAGCCAGCTCCACGACGTCGAACCCGAGGACATCCCGTCCGGACAGCGTCCGTTCCGCAATGTCGAGCGACTGATACCAGCCGAGCCCGCCAGGGACGGGCGTCCCCGTCGCGGGCATGATCGACGGATCGAGGCCGTCCACGTCAAAGGTCAGATACACCTGGCGGGGAAAATCCGGAGGGAGCAGTGATTCGGGAAGGCCGCTGCGGGCAATGGATGCCGCATCATGGAATGTGACGCCGTGTTCCTTGCGTGCCTCCACTTCGTCAAGGCACATGGCCCTCACGCCGAACTGGGCCAGCGGCAGCCCCAAATCCTTGACCGCACGCCGCATGACGCACGCATGGCTCCACGGGCTCCCCTCATAGCTGTCGCGCAAGTCCGCGTGCGCGTCGAACTGGATGATCCCGAATGTCCCGAACCGCTTTTTCAACGCCGCGAGAGCGCCGTAGGTGACGGTATGCTCGCCGCCAAGCAGCACGGGCAGCCCATTGCAATCGAGGATACCCCCGACCGCCGCTTCCACCCTGCCGAGCACGGTTTCCGGAGAACCGGAAATGTCGACGGCTGGCCACGTATAAATGCCCGCTTCGGCGGGGACGGATTCGCCATCCCACAATTCAAGCTGATCGGAAGCCTCAAGAATGGCTTCCGGGCCCCGCGCCGTCCCTCCGGCATACGACACCGTAGCCTCCAGAGGCACGGGCAACACATGGAACAGGCAGGATTCCGGTTCGGCGACCGGCAATTCCGAGGCAAGGAATCGGTGCGTGGTTTCGTGGGGCATGGAAATATCCTTTTTAAATGTCTGCGGGTGCGGTTGCTTGATACCCTAAATGAGTTTATAATACAAATTACTGAAAATATCTTTCCATTGGTTCTCTTTCCACGTCAACACGCAGACATGCCATGCCTTCTCACACGTTCCGCCGTTTTCTTTTCCCCGCCCTCCGAACGATGCTGGGGTCCTTTCTGTTTGTGTTGACGTTCTCCTTCGCGGCTTTCTCCGAAACCGAACTCATCCTCTCCCCGGATGAAAAACTCTGGCTGGCCCAGCACCCCGAACTGCGTCTGGGCGTCATCGCTTCACGCCTGCCGTTCGAAGCGCTCTCTTCCGAAAGGAAACAGGAAGGCATCGCCAGCGACTACGCGAACTGGCTTGAAAAAACGCTCGGGATCCGCTTTGTGGCGCACCCCGTCCCCGATACGGGGCTGCACCTTCCGTTCGGCGAAGGCAAGCTTGACGTGCACCTCTCCGCCGTCGACACGCCGGAATCGCGTAAAACCATGCTGTTCACCCGGCCATACCTTGAGCTGCCCCTCGTGCTGTTCATGATGAACGATGCGCCGTTCGTCAATGGCCTCCAAGATATGAAGGGAAAACGGGTGGCCGCCGTAGGGGAGCGCTTGCTGGACATATTGAAGGACACCTCTCCGGAAATCAGGGCTGTGGAGGCCCGGACCACACGAGAAGCCTTGGAGATGCTGGAACGGCGGCAAGTCGACGCCGTCTTTGAAATCCTCGACGCGGGAACCCACGTCATACGGCTGAACAATATCCCCCAGGTTATCGTCGCCGCGGTGACGCCCTACCGTTTGCCCATACGGATCGGCGTCCGCAAGGACTGGCCGCAGCTTGCCGCCATCCTCGACAAGGCGCTGGGCGGCATTCCCCCCACGGCCTCGCAGGATTTCCATAACCGCTGGTTCAACGTCCAGCGCTCGGCGGAAATCGCCTGGAGCCTGTTCTGGGAAATGACCGCCACGGTCATTCTCATCGCCCTCGGCATCGTACTGACCGCGTTGTTCATGCTCCGCAAAGTGCGCAAGGAAGTCCTCGTCCGGCGGAACACGGAAGCCATGCTCAATTCCCTCCTGGAGAACCTGCCCGCCGCCGTCTGCCTGTTCGATTCCTCCTGCCGCTGCCGCAAGCTCAACGCCATGTGCGCAAGCATCTTCGGGTTTACGGAGCAAACGGCCCTCGACGGCGTCCCCGGAACGGATTTCCCCGTGGCTTCAGGCGTGCTTTCCGAAAAAGTGTTGAGGGACGTCCTGGAGTCCGGCGAACCCCGTATGTTCCCCCACTCCCGCACCGATGCGGATGGGAAAACCGCCTACTACCAGACGACGCTCGTCCCCCTGCGCAAGGCGGATGAAAAAACGGATGCCGTCCTCTGCCTGAGCGCCGATATGACCACGCAGAAGCTGCTGGAAAAAAAGCTTTCCGAGCAGCTTGCCTTTGCCCAAAAGCTGTTGAAGACCAGCCCAATCGGCGTGCTTATCGCGGTGGAAGGTTTCATCCGGTACAGCAACCCCCGTGCTCGGGAACTGATGGATCTCCGCGAGGAAATGGATGTGGCCCGCGTCTATCCCCAGTTGCGCGAAGCCGCCGCCATGCTCCCCACGCTTGAAGACACGCTCACCGACATTGCCCTGAAAAGCCGGGACGCGCAGGGCCAGCCGCATCACCTCCGGGTCACCTATACCCGCACCGAGTATGAAGGCGCCCCGGGCATCATCTGCTGGCTGGTCGACGATACCCAGAATAAAGAGCTGGAAAAGCAGCTCGTGCTGGCCAAAGAGGAAGCCGAAACGGCCTCACGCGCCAAGAGCGATTTTCTCGCCAACATGAGCCACGAAATCCGTACGCCCATGAACGGCATCATAGGCATGACCCATCTGACGCTGCAAACCGAGCTCACGTCCCGCCAAAGGGACTACCTCACCCAGATCAGCACATCGGCGAACACCCTGCTGCGCATTGTCAACGACATTCTGGATTTCTCCAAGATCGAAGCGGGCAAGCTCGAAATGGAACATGCCGACTTCCAACTGGAACAAGTGCTGGAAGAGGTCGCCTCCATTGCGGATCTCAGCGCCGCCGAAAAGGGGCTTGAGCTGCTGTCCCGGATCAGCCCGGACATCCCACCGGTACTGGAAGGGGACGCGCTCCGGCTTTCCCAGATCCTGCTGAACCTCGTAGGCAACGCCATCAAGTTCACACAGTCCGGCCACGTCCTTGTTTCCGTCACGCAGGAGCGCCACGGAGGGAGCAAAACACGTCTCCGCTTCTCCGTCAGCGATACGGGCATCGGCATGACGTCCGAACAGATCGGCAACCTTTTCGAATCGTTCACGCAAGCGGACAACTCCACGACCCGGCGCTACGGCGGCACGGGGCTGGGGCTCGCCATCTGCAAACGCCTCGTGAACCTCATGGGCGGGGAAATCCATGTGAGGAGCACGCCGGGGCATGGCAGCGACTTTATCTTTACGGCGGAGTTCGGCACGGTGGCCGTCCCGGAACGCCGCCTGCTCCTCCCCTCCCATCCGCTGCATGGAGAACGCATCCTCATTGTTGACGACAATGAACTCTCTCGGAACATCCTCAGCGGTATGCTCCGGGAATTTCAGCTTGATCCCGTATCGGCGGCCTCGGTCGGAGAGGCCGTACGGCTCTGCCGCGACGCCGCGCGCGAGGGAAGGCCCTATCGCGTCGCCCTCGTTGACTGGCTGATGCCGGGCATGAACGGCAAGGATACGGCACAAGCCATTTGCGCGGCACTTCCCAAACGGCCCGTCATCCTGTTCATGGCCACCATCCACGACCGGCCCGATGTCCTTGCCCATATCCGGGAAGGGGAAGACATTCCCATGCGGCTCATCACAAAGCCGGTTACGCCCTCCTCCCTCATCTCGGCACTGCTTGAGGCCGAGCAGCCGCAGGACAGGCCCGATCGGGCCGAACCGTCCGCCGCCCCCTTCCCCGAACTTATGGGCGCGCGGGTGCTGCTGGCGGAGGACAACGCCATCAACCGGCAGGTCGCCAACGAAATCCTGCAATCCAGCGGCGTCAGCGTGGAGCCCGCCGGGGACGGCCTCGAAGCAGTGGAAAAACTCTGGGAAGGCGGCTACGATGCCGTGCTCATGGATATTCAGATGCCCGGCATGGATGGGCTGAAAGCCACCCGGATCTTGCGGGAATACGCCCGGTTCGACAACCTGCCCATCATCGCCATGACCGCCCACGCCATGAACGGCGACCGGGAAAAGAGCCTTTCCGTGGGTATGCAGGATTATATCGCCAAACCCATTGAACCTTCCGTCCTCCTTTCCACCCTCGCGCGCTGGATACACCGGGACGGCCGCTCTCCCCGGCGCTGAGCGCCGCCCCGAGGTACCCCATGCACCAGCCAGAGCATACGCCGCGCACGCTGTTCGTCGACGACGAAAGCATCAATCAGCAGATCGGTGCCGAAATCCTGCTCGCCCTCGGAGCCGAAGCGGATACCGCCGACAACGGCCTTCAGGCGCTCCGCCTTATCCGCACCCGGCATTACGCCATTGTGTTCACGGATGTGGAAATGCCCGTCATGGATGGAGCCACCCTCACGCATATCCTCCGTAGCGACAGCCGCTACGGCGAACTGCCCATCATCGCCTGCACGGCCATTTCCTCACCGGAAGAGGAAGAGGCGCTCCTCCAAAAAGGCTTCACCGCCGTCCTCCGCAAGCCTTTCGACGTGCAGGCCATGCAAACGGCCCTCAACCGCCATGCCACGCTCTCCGGCGAAGCCCCCGCTCCCTCACCGGAACCCAGGCCCCGCGTCGAGGCGGGGCACGCCATACGGGAAGAACTTGAGCACCTCCCCGGTTTTTCCGTACGGCAAGGGCTTGATCGGGTCATGGGCAACCTTCCCTTGTACGTCAGTCTCCTGTTCGATTTCCGGCGCGAGCTTGCCGAAGCCGACGCCGAGATCAGGCAGGCCCGGCTGCGGGACGATATGCCCTCCATCCGGGCGTCCGTCCACAAACTGAAGGGCATCAGCGGCAACGTCGGCGCAACGGATCTGTATACGCAGCTTGTGGAGCTCGAGCAGTGCCTGCAAGGGGGTTCCGCAGAAAATGTCGACAACCTTCTTGACACCCTATACGGCTACGTTACAACGGCCGAGAGTGTCCTTGCGGCGGCAGGGCAGGCCATCGCCGCGTACCCCGAAGCCCCTTTGAGCATTCCCGCCGCAGGAGAAACGCTGGATGTCCACAAGCTGCAACCGGCGCTGTGCGAATGCCTCCTGCTCATCCGGCAGTACAACACGGCCGCGCGCGAAGCCTTCGGATCCGTCAGGCGTTTTCTTGGTGGGCAGTGCGGGGCGGAAACGAACGAAATCCAGCACGCCATTGATACCTTCGATTTCGAGAAGGCCGAAAGCGGCCTTTTGCACCTTGCACAGCTTTTGGATCTGGAATTGAGAGAACCGAATGGGCTATCCTAAGAAACCCGTGGTACTCGTCGTCGACGACACCATTGCCAATATCCGCATCTTGGATGATCTCCTGCGCGGCGAGTACACCGTCCGCGTTGCCACCAACGGTGCCACAGCCCTGAGGCTGGCGCTCTCCGAGCCCCGCCCCGACATCGTCCTTTTGGATATCATGATGCCTGATATGGACGGTTACGAAGTCTGCCGCCGCCTCAAGTCCGATCCCCTCACGAGCAACATCGCCGTCGTTTTCATCACCGCGATGGGGAACGAGGAACACGAGGCCAAGGGGCTCGATCTCGGGGCCGTGGACTTCATCGCCAAGCCCTTCCAGCCCCGCCTCGTCCGGGCGCGGGTATCGAATCACGTCGCGCTCAAAAAATACAACGACGAGCTCAATTCGCTGGTCAAGGAACGCACCAAGGAACTGTATCTTTCCCGTTCCGTGACGGTGGAATGTCTCGCTTCGGTCGTGGAAACCCGCGATAACGAAACCGGCGCGCACGTCCGCCGTACGCAGCACGGCGTGGAAATCCTCGCCAAGCGCCTGCGGCTCATGCGTCCCGATATCTGGGACGACGATGACGACACCATCGAGCTGTTCCGCGTCTGCGCCCCTCTGCACGATGTCGGCAAGGTCGGCATTCCGGACAGCATCCTCCGCAAGCCCGGCAAGCTCACGGAAGCCGAATTCAACGAGATGAAGAAGCACACCACCCTCGGCTACCAGACCCTGAGCTGGGCGGAAAAGCGCATGGGCGGGCACAACGACTTTTTGCGCCTTGGCGCGGTCATCGCCTATACGCACCATGAGCGCTGGGACGGGAAAGGATATCCCCGCGGCCTGAAGGGAGAGGAAATCCCCCGCGTGGGGCGGCTCATGGCCCTCGCCGACGTCTATGACGCGCTGATCTCCAAGCGGGTGTACAAACCCGCCTTCGACCACGAAACCGCCAGGGACATCATCGTGGAAGGCCGCGGGACACAGTTTGATCCGCTTGTCGTCGAAGCTTTTCTGTTTGAAGAGGACGCGTTCCGCTCGCTCATCGTCACATATCCCGACGACGAAAACCCCTTGCTCGTCTCCAACGACTGATACGCTCCCTTCCCATCGGCACACGGCAGGCCGGTTACTGCAATGCGTTCCCGCATTGCAGCCCCTGAGGTGCGGGCAACGGCATTGAAACGTTTCCCGCGCCGTTTGTTGCATGGAGACAGTATGTATCTTTCTATACCCCTTCTGTAACAAAGGTCCTTCAACATCTTGACGTAGCGCCTATTTCCGTTACAGAATGCAGTAATTCTGTAGAAAAACACATCGAGAATGCTATCCGCCTTGCCTCTCCCGATACACGCTTTCCGATCACTGCGAAACGCCTTACGAACCTTTTCGTCATGTGCCCTTCGAAGGAGAAGTCATGCACACGTTCAAACGCCAGACATACAGCGGCCAGGTTGTCGAGTTCATCAAGCGTTGCATACTTGACGGCGAACTCGCTCCCGGCGAGCAAGTTAAGGAAGTCACCCTTTCCGAACGCCTCGGCATCAGCCGCGCACCAATCCGCGAGGCGCTGCAAATCCTCACGCAGGACGGCCTGATCACGTCGGAACCGCAGAAGGGGAAGTACATCCGCAAGATGACCCGTCAGGAAATAGAGAACGAATACGAAATCGGCGGCATCCTTGAAGGCGCGGGTGTGGCCGCCGCCCTGCCGCTTATGAACCACGTGGACCTCGCCCGGCTCTCGGGCATGATCGAGCATATGGCCCGCCTTGCGCCCAGAGTGGGGGGCCTGTACGAGTTCACCGAAGTCGACGACGCCTTCCACAGCGCCCTGCTCGCCCATTGCGCGAACCGGCGGCTCGTGGAGATGGCCCGTTCCGCCTGTACGAACATCTCCAAATTTCTGTTCTATAACCATTGGAACGTCTTGTTCACTCCGCAGGAATTCGTGGATCGGCATCGGGATATTTTCGAAGCCGTGCAGACCCGTAACCCCGCCACGGTGGAAGAGTCGCTCCGCGAACACTACCGCGAATCGGGGCGGAGGATGGCGCAGTTCGGCTCGTGACGCGTCCCGGCGTTCCCGGGGGATTCTTTTGCTGACGCCGGACCGATTCTCGGATACAGTCTCCCCCGATAGCTGTTTTGAAATCCTATCGAAGGAGCAGATATGAGCACAGATACCCCCGTTCAGAAAGACGAGCCGAACGCCTCCGCGGAACAGCAGTCCGCTCCCGTCCAGCCCGTCTCCGAGGAACCGGTCGCTCCCGTGACGGAAACGGCGGCCACGGATACGGATGCACAGCCCTCACCGGCCCCGGAAACAGAAACCGTAACGCCGCCCCCGGCGGAACCGGCTCCCGCCAAACCTTCCCCCGTTCAGGAGGAAAAAGCGGCCCCCGCGCCCAAAGCCGCCAAGGTATCCAGGTCGCCCGCCCCGGAAGCCCAGCCGCAAACATCCAGCTTCGCTTCCCGCTGTTTCAACGGGCTCGCCTCCGTCGGCCCACTGGTCCTGATTCTTTTCTGGCTTATCCAATCCATGCCGACTTTTATGGGACGGGAGCTGCACGCGCTGCATAATCTGGGCGTCGGCCTGTTCGGCGTCGCCGCGTCCGGCCTGCCCTCCCCCGAGCTTTATCCGGTCTACCACTGGTTCTTGAGCGCCTTAAGCCTCATCCCCGGCATCGACAGCCTGTCTTTGGCGGCGTATATCCCCGGCGTGCAGCCAACCGCCGGGCTCGAGCAGATCAGCGGCTACCCGGTCCAGCTCCTGCCCCTCGCCTCCGCCCTGTCCGCGCTCTTCCTGATCCTTCTGACATGGGCTCTGGCCCGGGCCACCGGCAACGACAGGCGCACGGCCTTCGCTTCCGGCCTAGTGCTTCTGACCGGTTTCGCCTGTATGGGGTTGCCCCGGATTTCAGGCAGCGACATGCTGTTCACGGCCATCCTTACCCTTGCCGGCATCTGTTTGTACCGCGGATGGATCAAGGCATTCGCCCCCCTATGGCTCTTTGCCGGTTTCGCGCTTGTCGCCCTGTCCACGCTGGCCGGAGGCCTGCTTGGCCTCGTCCTTCCGCTGCTTGTCAGCCTCGTATTCCTCCTCTGGCGCGGAACGTTCCGCCGGGCCGGGGCACGCGACGGCGCTCTGGCGTTCGGGCTGCTGCTTGTCCTGCTTCTCGCATGGGGTACGTTCATCGCTTTCGGCGACGGCGGACGCGAACTGCTGAAGACCCTCCTCGAAAACGAATATCTGGCCCCCGTCCTCGAAGCATGGAAGCTGCAGGGGCAAGACTCATGGATCATCGTGGCCCTGCTTGCCGTCCTCTGGCTTCCCTGGACGCTGCTCTTGCTGTTCCTTCCCTGGGGACGGATCGGTACCTTCTTCAAGGGTATCGTGGTCAACCGCAAGCAACGCCCCGGCCAAGGCTGGCTGTGGTGCAGCGCCATCGTGACGCTTGCGGTCCTCGCCCTGCTTGGCGCGAACATGCCCGTGCTGTTGATGCCCCTCCTGCCGCCTTTGGCCGTCCTGACCGCTCAGGGCGTACTGAACCTTTCCGCGCGCGGCAGCCGCGGCTTTTTCCTCCTGCTGGCAATCCTCTTGATTGCCCTCGGCCTCCTCTTCGCCGCAGCGAACATCTATCCGCTGTTCCTCGGCGAACTCCCCGCGCCGCTTTCCGCCTTGCAGCCCACGCCGCTGGCATTGGCCGCGGCATTGGTGCAGACCTGCGGGCTCGTTCTGCTCGGCATCATCCTCTGGAAGGCGCTCAACCGCTCCTTCGCCGGAGGCGCCTTGCTTGTCCTGACGTTCCTGGTGCTGGTTTATACGGCTCCGATGACGTACTATGCGGCGGCTGGCGCTCCTGTGGCCGTGGCGACACCTGTGGAGCCCGCTCCGGCTCAGGAAGATCCGGCAACGGAGAAGGTGCCTTCTGAAACGCCCGTGCAGCCTTCCGGACCGGACGCCCCGGCAACTGACGAGCAGGCCGCTCCCGCACCTTCCACTCCCGTTGAAGCCCCCGCCGCCACGGAACCGCAAGCCACGCCGTTGCCCGCCCCTGAAGAACCGGCTCCCGCAGCGGAAACGGCTCCTGCGGCCCAGCCCGCTCCCGCGAACTGACCCCAGTCCAAAATCAATCGCCCCGGATCGGACCGATCCGGGGCGATTTTTCTATGGGGTATGCCGTCCCGTCTCCTCAAAAAAAGTTCTCCTCGGCAGCGCCCCGCCTTTGCTATTTTAAAGACAGTTCGTGAAAACGTTCCATATCCACGATGTACACCTCATCCCGCGAGTACGGGCCGAGCACCGCTTCCCGCTCCAGCTCGCGCAGGGCCTTATTAAGCGTCACCCGATGCACGCCGAGCAGGTTCGCCAGCTCTTGCTGGTTCAGCCCCGGCGACACGCGGGGATTCGGAGCGCCCCCGTCGTCCCGCATGCGTAGGTGCAGGAATCGGCAAATGCGCGGGGGCAGCTCCTCAAGGCTCAGGCTCACCGACTGGTTGCACAACACCCTGACTTTGGAAGCCAGGGAGTGCAGCAGCGCCAGCGTCAGGGCGGGATAGTTTGGAAGGATCTCGTGAAGCACGCAATCACGGGAGAAGGCATACACCACGCAATCCGTTCCCGCCACGATGGAACTCCGCGCCGGGACCTCGTCAAAAAACGGCGTTTCACCCGTTACCGTCCCTGAACGCATGGACATAAGGATCTTTTCACGCCCGTCGAGCGTCGTCCGCATCAGCCGGGCTTCCCCCTGGTGCACATAATAGAGGTATTCGCCTTTTTCCCCGCCGTGCATGATTTCCTCACCCTTGCGAAAACGGAGGCGCGTACCGAGATCCAGGACCTGGCGCCACACGCCGGCTTCCGGTGGTATATGGGTGAATTCTATCAGTTTCGCGTCATTCATCTCCATAGGGGCCTCCTTGTGCGCAAACGCCATTATCCCGTACAAGGCGAATAACCAGATACGTTGCCCAACAAAAAAGTTTTATCGACAACAGGTTGTACATCACTCTCACCGCATGGGCAATCCTTTCCGGGCCCGGCCTGTACAACTTTTTCTTCGTAGGAGACAAAAAATATCCGTCCTTGAGAAAAATGTAGCAACCGTTACATCACGTATTCTCTTTTACAGCTAGAGTCACTTCAAGCTTTCCGTACCACTCTCTGGAGGAGAAGATCATGACTCTGCCGATGACGGGAAAAAACTGTTCTCTGGCTTTAAAGTGGCTCATATCTTTTGCGATACCTTTGATTGTCTACTGGGCAATGCCCATAGACGGGCAAACCGTCACGCACCATATGGCCCTCTTCCTTTCCATTACGACATGGGCCATCTGCATTTGGGCTATGGATGCAATGAATGAAATTGCCGTTGGCCTTATCCTTCCCGTACTCTACATTGTCCTGTGCGGCGTCAAACAGCAGGTTGTATATTCTCCGTGGCTTTCTGAAGTGCCCCTTATCGTCATCGGCGGTTTCGCACTCGGCAAGATCCTACAGGAAACAGGCCTCGGCAAGCGCATCGGTTTGACTTGCGTGCGCTGCATGGGCGGCAGTTTCACCGGCACTCTTATCGGCATTACCCTCGCCGTATCCATCGTGGCCCCGCTCGTCCCGGCCATCACAGGCAAGGCCGCCATCTTCTGCGCCATCGGTATCAGCTTGTGCGACGCACTGGACTTCAAGGCCAAGGGCCGCGAAGCCACCGCCGTCATCCTTACCTGCTGCCTCGCCGTGGCGTCGACCAAACTGTGCTACCTCACGGGCGGCGCGGACCTCGTGCTCGGCATGGGCCTGCTGCAAAAAGCTTCCGGCATCAGCAGCACATGGATGGAATACGCCATGCATAACTTCCTTCCCGGTATGCTGTATACCTTCATGTCTGTGGGGCTGGTCATGCTGATCCTCCCTTCCAAGGTGGATCGGCAGGCCCTGCGCGCCACCTTGCAGACCAAGTATCAGGAACTCGGCCCGGTGACGTCCGAACAGAAGCGCGCCGCCATCCTCATGCTCGTTACCCTCATCCTGCTCGCCACGGACAAGCTGCACGGCGTCGCCGCCGGGCTGGTGCTCATCGGCGTCACCTTTGCGGCCTTCCTCCCCGGCGTCCGGCTCCTCGACGGCCCCAAGTTCAGCAAGGTCAACTTCGCGCCCCTCTTCTTCATCATGGGCTGCATGACCATCGGCAGCGCCGGCGGCTTCCTCAAGGTGACCACGTGGATCGCCAACAACACCCTGCCCTATCTGCACGGCATGACCACCACAACCGCCGGCCTGGCCTCCTATGTGCTCGGCGCGCTGGCCAACTTCCTCTTGACCCCGCTCGCGGCCACCACGACCATGACGTCTCCAGTCACCGAGCTCGGCATACAGATGAACATGGACCCGCGCATCCTCTTCTATTCGTTCCAGTACGGCCTCGACAACTACCTTTTCCCTTATGAATACGCCGTTATCCTCTACTTCTTCAGCTCCGGCTACATGCTCTTCAAGGATATGCTGAAGGTGCTCGCGGCCCGCATGGTCCTCACCGGCATCTTCCTCTTCTTCCTCGCCATCCCTTACTGGAAGATGGTTCTGTAAGGATTCCGCCGCGGGTCTCCCCCGGGCGGCCCGCGGTCCACCCTCCGCCGCGAGGAACGGCGGAAGGCCCCGCCCGCAAGTGCCGGGCGCGGCCGAAAGAGAAGGAGCGTCTCCATGTTCAGGCTTACCTCATTGGCTACGGCCCTGCTGTCCCTGTTCATGCTCTCAGCCCCGGCAAGCGCTTACGAGGCCATCACCGGCCCCCTCGGGCTGCTGGCCTATGACAAGGCAAAGGCCTACGACGGCTACACGCTGTTCACGCCGCACACCAAGGTTTCTTCATGGATTGTGGACAAAATCCAGGATCCAGGCAGCAGAAAGACCTACCTCATCGATATGGAAGGCAATATTGTCCATACCTGGAAGCATGACCATCCCGCCTTCTATGCGGAACTGCTTCCCAACGGGAACCTGCTCCGCGCGGAGAAGATCGCCGGCAGCCCCGTGAACTTCGGCGGCTGGTACGGCCTGCTCCGCGAGTATGCGTGGGACGGCAAGGTGGTCTGGGAATACAAGGTCAGCAATCCGCGCCAGATCGCGCACCACGGTTTCGATCGCCTGCCCAACGGCAACACCGCCATTCTGATCTGGGAAAACAAGACGTATGACGAAGCCCTCGCCAAGGGCCGCGATCCCAAGGACAAGGCCCTCAGCCGCAACGGAATGCCCGCACCAGGACAAGGGCCCGACGGCCAGCCGCTTCAGGGCATCTGGCCCGACGCCATCCTTGAAGTCACGCCCAAGGGTGAAATCGCGTGGGAATGGCATGTGTGGGACAACATCGGGACAGGCCCCGACCAGATCGACATCAACTGGCATCTGCCCCTGAGCATGGGCTATTTCGCCCGCGCCGACTGGACCCACTGGAATTCGGTCCGCTACAATGCCAAGACCGATCAATACGCGGTCAACTCGCGCGACTTCGGTGAAATCTATATCATCGACCGCAAGACCAAGAAGATCGTCTGGCGCTATGGCAACCCCGCCACCCACGGCATGGGCAAGGCGCCTTCCGGCTACCACGACGACGGCGATCAGGTGCTTTTCGGCTCGCACGACGTGGAATGGCTGCCCAACGGCAACATTTCCATCTTCAACAACGGCACGCATCGCCCCAGCGCCAACCGCAGCTCCGTCATGGAAATCAATCCCGCCACCAATCAGGTGGTCTGGCAGTACGAAACCAAGGATCACAACAGTTTCTATTCCGACTTCCAGTCAGCGGCCCAGAAACTCCCCAACGGCAACTGGTTCATCACCTCCACCAACAACGGGCATCTTTTCGAAGTCACCCCGGACAAGCAGGTGGTCTGGGAATACAACAATCCCATCTCCACCGACGATCAGGCCTATTGCGTGAAGCGTGACGACAATCCCGAAACGCAGGTGCACCGGGCCTACCGCTACGGCAAGGACTTCCCCGCCTTTGCGGGCAAGGATCTGAAGCCGCAGGGCAAGCTCGCGGCGGGGTGCCCCGACTGGCACCTGCTCCTCGAATTCAGGCAGGGTCCCAACTTCAGCTCGAAGTAACGCCCTCTTGCCCCGTCCCTGCGCCCGGAAGGGACCAGCCCCGGCTTTTTCTCCCAAGCCGGGGCTTTCTCGTGGGACAACGCCGAAAAAAAGCCCATCCCAACCAGCCCAATCCCCCGAAATTCCATACCACTACGGAAGCCATAAGAAACGGGGAGAGCCCCCAAAGGAACCTCCCCAAAAGCAATGGCTTTCCGCCTGTTAAAAGCTCTACGGCGTCATACGCGGGCGACGGCGAGGAATACGGTATGCATGATGCTGAGGAGCACCACGAAACTGGATTCAGCGGCTCCGCACGTTTTTCCGTACAGGGTCACGGCCAGCCCTCCATGACGGCAGACGGAGAGACAGTCCCGGCACAGCGTGCATCCTGGGCCCGGGCGTCCCTCCTTCAACCGTTCAGGAGTCAGCGCACCGTATCGGCAGACGCGGATACAGGCGAGGCAGTGCATACAGGCATCGGTCCGCCGGATGCGCCACGGCGCGATCTTGCCGAGCCAGTTCGCCACCAGCCCGAGCGGGCATACGGCAAGGCAATAGCAGGCGGAACCGTACCGGCGGCTCAACAGCACCGCAACGGGCAGGAGCAGCAGGCCCAGCGCCAAACCGAGCGCAACGGCGACCCCGGTCGGAGCGCCGGACAACCGGAGGACGACGGGGACTGCCAGCATGAGCCCAAAGAAAACCGGCCGGAGGCGAGACATCCAACGCGGAGGCGGGACAGCCTTGCGCCCGGAGGCCGCCACGGTATCCCAGACCCCGAAATAGCACAGGTGACTGCACCACGCAGCCCCGGCCAGCAGTACGGAGACGCCGAACAGAATGGGCATGAACAGCCCGCCGCCACGGTATAGCGGGGCCGCGAGGATCATGCCCGGCACGGGGAGATGAAGGTTCCCGGTCATAAGGAACAGGCCGTATCCGGCAAGACCGAGGGCGAGCTGTACGAAAAAGACCACCGAGAACAGGCGCCAGATGAATAAGCGCGTACGCGGCGCGGCATCCCTGTCCCCAAGCCGCGATGCCACCCACGAGGCCCAAAACCCGGCAAGCAGGATATGGAGCGGCGCCCATCCGGGCAGGAAGCGCTCCGTCAGGAAAACCTGCGGTGCGACGAAAAGCAGCGGCGTCAGGATGGCGATCGTCCCGAAAAAGGCCGCCGTCCGCATGAGCGCCCTCTTCCTGCCGCGCGCATACCATGCATCCCCCGTCTTTCCTTCCAGCAACAGGGCCGCCGTGGCGGTAAACAGCGACACGCCGAGCAGGATGCACGCCAGCCGCATCCACGGCTGTTCCATGAACATGCGGATCTGCACGAACTGCGCCGCCGCCCACACCCAGCGCGCGGCCAACAGCGGCAACAACACAAGCGTGACCTGCCGTATCCACGCCTCTCGTCTCCAAACGAGCAGTGCGAACAGCATACAGCCGACGGAAAACGGGTATTGTCCGGCACGCCAGAAATGCGCGCCGCCCAATACAAAAGCCAGCGAGGACGGGGTAAGGCACAAAATCGAACGCATGATGCTCACGGACGGCTCCTTTCAGGCGGAATACCCCATCTTATCCGATGCGGCATGATTTGCCGTGATCGGCGTCACGTATCCCGCCTTTCCCCCCAAGCCTTGGGGCTTCAAAGAGCCATCTTCTTGGACATCAACGCGTTCTCCCCAAAACATCCGGTCGCCGGAGCTCCGCCTTTCCCGCTTCCTCTCCGCCCCCTAACAAGCGTCATCCGAAACGGATTGTTCCTTCCAGCGGCTCTCAGCACAGGGAAATGAACAATCCGGGCTCCAGAGCGTCACCCGGTCGCGCCCCGCCTGCTTGGACATGTAAAGCGCGGAATCCGCATACCGGAACAAATCGGAAATCGTCTTTTCGTTCTCCTCGGGCGTATCGATGGCTCCCGAAGACGTAAACCGATACCCTCCGGCACTGATGCTGAAACGCACCTCCCGATCGGCATGGACGAGCGGCTTTGCCGTACAGGCCACCCGGATCTCTTCAAGCTGGCGGAACAAGGCACCCTCATCGGCATCAGGCAGGAGCAGCACGAATTCATCCCCTCCGAGCCGTGCGAATGTCGCCGAGTCGGGGAGCATCCCTCTGGCAAGTTTTGCGAACTCCCGCAGGACCATATCCCCGGCGGCATGGCCGAACGTATCGTTGATGCCTTTGAAGCAATCCACGTCGATGAACGCCAACCCAAACCCCTTCCCTTTCTCTTCCTGCACGCGCCGCAGCTCATCGGACAGCACCTCACGGAAGCGGCGGCGGTTCCAGAGGGCCGTGAGCGGATCAATATAGGAAAGCTCACGCAGCATGAGGGCATTTTTTTGCAGGCTGCTGAGCATGACGTTGAGCATGGCCCGCAGTTCCGCGATTTCGTCATGCCCGCTGACGGCAATGGACGATTCCGCTTCGCCTTCCGCGACCCGGTGCGCGAACAGCGTGGTCTCACGGAGCGGCTGGCTCACCTTCTTCATCCCGTACCAGATCCACATGAGCGCGATGAGGAATACGACCGCTATGGAAGCTCCCAACTCCTTCATATGGTATACGACAGAACGCTTGTACGCTTCGATTTGATGGGACTTCCGGTCAAGGATACTGGTGATCCCCGACTCGACAAGCTTGATGATCTCACCAGCCCGTTTCTGGTAGGCGGCATTAAAAAGGAGGCGGCGGGCATACTCCACATCGATTGTGTCCGATCCGCTGTGCAAACCGTCAGGGCACAAGGCTTCTCCCTTGCTCGCCTGCATGGCCTCGATTTCCGTAATCGACAGATCATCGGAACGACGCAGGGCGGTCGCCAAAAACTCCATGTCTCCCCGGCTGGCTCCATAGCGCTCCAGCAGAGACGGAAGGCTGATCGTCTCTCCCGGCGCAAGGGAGCTCTTCCGGGGCACCCTCCCGGACCGCTGCGCAAGGATGTCGTAATACGCCCGCTCGGAAGCCTCATCGCCCGTATTGACGTATTCCCGCGCCTTGCGGGTCAGATCATAGGAACTCTGGAGCAATTCCCGGCTGACCTGCATCAGGTTCAGGTACTGGACGTCGGCCTCAACCATTTTCGTGAACGAGCTGTACACATTCCATGATAAGCCTGCCGTGACCATGATCGTTACGGTAAGCAGCAGGCCCAATAGAGACGTAACCCAACGGATGCTCATCCGCCCCTCCCTCAAACAGTCTGAACGGAACCCGCATTCCTCCGGAAACGGAGCGTACAGACAGCTCTTTGTTGAAAAGAGAATACACTAGAGATGTTCCTCAACGCCAGCACTTTATGGCATCGCCTCATTTTCCGTTTACTGTTCCGCTCCCATGACGGAAAGGAAAGGCCATGTACGGGAAAGGTTCCCGTACATGGCCTTTTATACCGTTACAGAGAGTTTTTTTGAATCCACAGGGGAAATCGCTTCGGCCTTCACAGGGCTTAAGGCTTCCGTTGCCAGGCTCCCTTCTTGTTTTCTTTTTCGTCCTGCAGAACTTTGCCTTTCTCCAAAAGCCCCTCAAACACGTCTCGCGGCATCGGCTTCGCGTAGTAGAAGCCCTGTGCATAATAACAGCCGAGCTCAATAAGCATTTCAGCCTGTTTAGCGTTCTCCACGCCTTCACAGATGACCTGCATACCCAGTTCCCCGGCCATGTGGATAACGTTGCCGATGACAATCCGTTCCCGCGTCCCGAACATCCCGCGCCGCACGAAGCTGCGATCGAGCTTGAGCACGTCAGCCATCAGCTGCTGCAACTGGCCGAGGGAAGAATACCCAGATCCGAAATCGTCGATGGCGATCATGAAGCCGCGCTCTTTCAGCCGCAACACCTGCGCACAGACGATTTGGGGATTGCGCATGATCGCGCTCTCGGTGATTTCCAGTTCCAAAAGCGCATGGGGTACATTGTGGCGATCCGCGATCGCCGCGACAAGTTCGGGAAATTCCGGGCTGTCGAAATGCAGGCTTGAAAAATTGCAGGAAACGGGATTGACGGCCATCCCGCGCTCCAGCCACTCGCGCACGGTCCGGCAAACCAGTTCGTAAATGTACAAATCCACTTCGACCACAGAGCCGTTCCGCTCGAAAAACGGGATAAAGCTTCCCGGCATAAGCAGGCCCCGCGTAGGGTGATTCCACCGGACCAATGCCTCGCTGCCGATGAGCGCGCCGTCCCGCATGTCCACCTTGGGCTGGAAATAGGCATCGAATTCGCCTTGGGACAGGGCGATCTCCAGCCTTCCTTCCAGTTCGCGCTGCAACAGCGCTTCCTGCCGCATCTTCTCGTCGTAAAGGACAATGTTCTTCATCGTCTGCTTGGCGTTCCTGCGCGCGTAGTTGGCAAAATCCAACATGCGGTGCAGATCGAACCCTTCCGTCTCGTTCACCAAATAGACACCGAACACCGTGACGATCCGGTACGCCATGTCCTGCATACGCCGCCACTCGTCCAGTTCCATGCCGATTTCTTCTATGCGCACAAGCAGGGATTCCCAGTCGGCATAACGCACCAGCAGGATGAAGTGGTCCGCCGATGCGCGGGCACAGCACTCCCCATCTTTGACGTTACGCTGCAGGATCGCGCCGAAGGCCCGCAAGATCTGATCGCCCACGGCGAAACCAAGGTTGTCGTTGATCGTCTTGAACTGATTGATATCCCCGTAGAGCAAGGCATAGCTTCCGCTCGGCGCTTTCCGGAGCAGCTTCCCGCACTCCACATAGAACTTGTTCATGTTGTCGAGGTTGGTCAGCCCGTCCCGATACAGCAAGGCCTGTATGCGATGGTTGCTCCTCGTCTTGATGGCGAGATTATAGACCAACAGCAGCAGGATCACCCCGAAAACCGCCAGCATCCCGCACCCGACCTCAATAAGGTGCTGGGCCACGAAATCGAGCAGCGTGATCTGGCGGGGCTTGGTGGTGTTCTTCAGCACCAGCTCGTCCATCCGTTCAGGGGCCGTATATTGGATGCACTTATCCAATATGGAGAGCAGGCGCGGGTCCGCACACTTGGAAATGCCGAAACAGATTTCGCTCGTGTACTTGCTCATGCTCGTGGCGGCCAAGGATTCGTAACGGCGTTCCGTAAGCAAATAGTTGGTCACATAGACGTTCGCGTAAACCGCATCCGCGTCGCCCTTGAGCAGCGCATCGAAACATTCCCGTACGTTCTTGTAAAAAATGATTTCCTTGCCTGGGTGATCCGCCGCCACATGCTCCGAGAACCAGTAGCCTCCTTGCAGGGCAATCCGTTCGATGGCGTGCGGCTGCTTGGTCCGCACAAGCATGGTGGGCGCCCGCAGATAGTAACGGGTGGTATACATCTTGTTGCGCTCGTCCCAGAGGTAATCCCCCGTTACGGAGCAGACCATATCAATAAGCCCTTTCTTGACCTTTTCCAGCGCTTCGGCCTGATCTATCGGCTCAAAACGGAAACGCAACCCTGTGTACCTTGAAAAAGTGGACAGCAGATCCGATGTGACGCCGGAGAACATCCCGGTTTCCGTATCGGTATACTCCAGCGGCGCCCACGAAGGATCATACGCCGCGACAACCACATCCGCCTGTTTGAGGAACGCTTCCTCTTCCTTGGTGAAGACCGGCTGTTGCGCCATGCTGACGGCAAAATATTTGTCGTACAGCCGCATCATATAGTTGGGATCGCGCAGCACGATGGCATTCATCGCCGCATCAAGACGGGCGAGCAAATCCGGCCTGTTCTTCGCCACAGCGATATACACCGGCTCCGGAGAGAACTGGGCAACGCTCCGGAACGTGCTGCTGCGGCCAAGGTGGGTGATGGCGACGCCGTCAAGCGTCCCGTCCTCAAGGGCACTCAATAACGCCTGCGTCTCGGCATAGGGAACGATGATCGGTTTGACGCCGAACTTCTCGCAATAACGCTGGAAACGCTCTCCGTCGCTGCTGCCCCGGATGATGCCGACCCGCATCCCTTGAAAGGAGCTGAAATCTTCGTAACCGTACCGTTTGTCGTCAACTCTGACATTGAGGGTAACATAAAGCGTACCCATGGGCAGGTTGGAGAACAGAACCTCTTTTTCCCGTTCTTCCGTGCGGAACACGGCGGGGATCATGTCTATGTGCCCTTCCAAAAGCTGATGCCATGCGTTCTCCCAGCTGCCCTCATCCAGCATTTCATAACGCATCCCGCCGACCTTGGCGAGCTTCTGCAAAAATTCGATATTGAAACCGATATATTCAGCGGACCGGCCACGGGACATGTAGTCCCCGTCCTCATAATACCCCACCCGGATGGAAACGGCGTTGTCGTCTGACTGCGCGGGAAAGCAAAAGAACAAACAGCACAAGACGATCGCCCCGAAAACGGATATCCCGTATCCATGCCTTCTCATGCTCCGACCTTGTTCCTTGCCTCTAGTGTTATGTGAAGCGACATGCCCGAACATGCCGTTTGGCTCTGACCTTCCGGAACGCTGCCGGATCTTATATGTACCCTATATGTTTTCTCAAAGAAATCATAGTGTTTTCGGAGAACATACCCTGTGCAAAAACACGGTTATCTGTTTTTTAAAAAAGGCCATTCAAACCACAATCAGTCAAATAAAGAAACCACATGCTTTTTAGCAGTTTTAAATGACGGATAAAAACATACTAATGCGACAAAAAAAGATAACGGCTCTCCCCGCCGACTTCAGCAACGCGCATCTCCCCACACACGGGACGTGGAAAGATGCCGTCATGGACATACTTCACGCACTATGGCAGCGCGAGCAGCCCCTGTCGGCAGGTATGGGGAGCCGAGAAAAAAGCGTAGCCGACCGATCCGCACAAAGGAGCACGCCCCAATCAACCAACGGCAACGGTGTTCCCCACAAGAAAGCCCGGCCACGCCATGCACAGGGCATCGGCGTTTGCCTGCCGGCACTGGTCCATTCCGGTTCAGGCTGCCGCTTTCATCGAATCTCGGCGGTTGTGGCAAAGTGCGAGGGATGCTACTCCAAAGAAACACAGGAGGTGCGTTATGAAAGACTGGACCCCTTCCGCCTTGCTCCACGCTTCCGGGATGTATTGGGAAAGCTGCGCCATCCACGCCGCCGTGCATCTGGACGTGTTCACTCCTCTGTCCGGCGGGCCGATGACCGTGACGGAACTCGCCGATCGGACAGGATGCGTCCCCCAAAGCCTCGACCGCCTTCTAACCGCCCTGTGTGCAATGGGCCTGTTGATCCGTCAAGGCGAAACCTGCGAACTGCCGCCCTTCTCGCGGGATCACCTGTGCCGGGGCAATCCCGGTTATCTCGGGCATATAGTGGAACATCACCGCCATCTTATGCCCGGCTGGTCCAAGCTGGACGAGTCCGTCCGCGAGAACAGGCCGACCCGCCACCGTTCTTCCGTCGATACCGAAGATACGGGCGAACGGGAAAGTTTCCTCATGGGGATGTACAACATCGCCAACGCGCAGGCGGAACGCAGCGTTCCGCACATCGACCTTTCCGGCCGTTCCCACCTGCTCGATCTCGGCGGCGCGACCGGGGCCTATGCCATCCACTTCTGCCGCCGCAACCCCGGCTTGAGCGCCACGGTTTTCGATCTCCCCACAACCCGCCCCTTTGCGGAACGCGTCATCGCCGACTCCGGCATGGCCGACCGGATCTCCTTCGCGGGCGGGGATTTTACCACCGAAGACCTTCCCGGCGGATTCGACGTGGCGTGGCTCTCCCAGATCCTGCACGGCGCGGGCTTTGACGAGTCCGCCAACATCGTGCGGAAGGCCGCGCAGTCGCTCGTCCCGGGCGGCCTCCTGCTCATTCAGGAATTCATCCTCGACGACAACCGCAGCGGACCGCAGCATCCGGCTCTGTTCGATCTCAACATGCTTGTCGGAACGCCTGACGGGCAGTCCTATACAAGGCAGGAGCTTGCGGGATTCATGCGGAACGCGGGGCTTGAAGACATCCGCCGCCTCCCGCTGGATCTTCCTCAGGGGTGCGGCATCATGGCCGGAACGGTTCCGGTAGGGATGTAAAAATGTGGGGGAGGGAGCCTTTTAAAAAAGGCTCCCTCCCCCACGCCCCCACCCGCGAAAATTTCGACTGGTGGGGAGGTTACACGAAAGGAGTTCCGTTGCATCGAAGAAAAAAGGAAGCTGCCGCTTCCTTTTCCGTCCGGTAACAATATGGATTGCCGGGATAGGATTCCCGATCCCTTTTACTGACGAAAATCCGTTTTTTCTTCAATCAACCGCGCAACCATCCGGTAAAAAGCCGCCGTCGACTCCGCGAGTTCACCGGAATTATCGATACGGAGCACCCCGTCCGGATATTCGGCAGGCATCGAAGCCCGGGCAATGCGCTCCTCAATATCCCCGCCCTGCTCCCGGCCCCGCGCCAGCAGACGCGCCCGAAGTACGGAAGCGTCCACTTCCACAAGCACGGGAACGAGATCAGGAAAACGCCGGAGCGCTTCGGGCAGATACTCCCGCGAGCCGTTCATAAGCACCACGCCTCCGTGGGCGAGAGTTGTTTCTACGCCTTTCCCGATGCCGTACCGGAGGCCGTGGCTTCGCCAGTCCATCACGAACTCCCCGGACGCCGCCATAGCCTCGAACCGTTCCGGGGAAACGGCGATATGGCGTTCGCCCTTAGCAGAGAGGGGCCGCGTGATGTACCGCCGGGCGAAGGCCACCGGGACCCCCCGCAAACGGGGACGCAAAGCCTGCAGCAGGCTGTCCTTGCCCGAGCCCGAAGCGCCCATGACGTAAACAAGCTGGCCCTGCCGCATCAGAAAACCTCCGCGCCTTCCCGCCAGACATTCCGAACCACGGGCTGCCCCTCAACCATGCTCACGCGCACGAGATCCGCCCGCCGCCCCACTTCGAGGCTGCCGCGATCCGTGAGGCCCACGGCTTCGGCGGGATTGGCGGTCACGAGCCCCACCGCAGCCGGAAGGGACATATACCCGCCTTCGCTGAGGGCAAACGCCGCTTCAAGAAGGCTGACGGGCACATAGTCCGAGGAGAGGCTCCCCAGATACCCCGCCTGCGCGATCTCCAGCGCGGAGATATTCCCCGAGTGCGACCCGCCGCGCACCACGTTGGGCGCTCCCATGAGCACGAGCATACCGTTTTCGGAGGCATGGCGCGCCGCCTCCATCGTCGTGGGGAACTCGCTGATGGCGATGCCGTTGCCGAGGGCTTCTTCAACGTGTTCCACAAGCGTGTCGTCGTGGCTTGCCATCGGCAGGCCTCGCTCCCGGCAGAAAGCCATAACGGACGCGGCATTGTCCTCCGCGCAGCCGTCGCGCGCGGTCTGAAGGCGTTCGACGACCTGCTCGAACTCCTCATCCGTCCACGAGGCGATGTTGCTGTAATAGGTGCGGTAGGAAGAGGTATCGCGCCACTGGCGCTGGCCCGGCGTGTGGTCCATGAGCGACACGAGGCTGAGCGCGGGCGTATCGGACAGCGGGAAAAAAAGATCCTGCATCCGGGGATCGGCCACTTCACAGCGCAGGTGCAGCAGGTGTTCGGACCGGAGCTTCCCGGTGGAGCGGCAACTGTTCAGCGCGCCTACGGCCTTGCCGAGCATGGCGATACGGCCTTTGTCGTGGTACTCGCCCACGGACAGGGCGTCAAAAACGGTCGTGATCCCGGACGCGATGATCTGGGCGTCATGGGCAAAAAAGGCGGGCACGCCCTGAGGCCAGAGCACTTTGGGGCGCGGGATGAAATGCTTTTCGAGGTTGTCGGTGTGAAGCTCCACAAGGCCGGGCATCAGGTAGTCGCCTTCCAGATCGATGCGTTCCGCGAGCGAGCTCGCGCCGTTGTCGAGAGAGACGATGCGCCCGTCGCGGACGACGAGGGTGCCTTCGACAACCGCGTCGGGGGTGATCAGCCTGGCGTTGGTGAATACGGTTTCGTTCATGGCTGTATGCTCTTGATGAAAAAGGTTACGGGCGCCTGACGGGGATGGTGCGGTCGGCCACGGCTTCGCGGGCCACGTCGTCGTGGAAAATGCCCACGATGGCGGCCCCGTTCCCGCGCGCTTCGCGGATCAGATCGATGACCACCTGCCGGTTCGCGCCGTCCAGCGAGGCCGTGGGCTCGTCGAGCAGGAGAATGGGGGACGGGCGGATGAAGCCGCGCGCGATGTTCACCCGCTGCTGCTCGCCGCCGGAAAACGTGGCGGGTGCAATATGCCACAGGCGTTCGGGCAGGTTCAGCCGGGCAAGCAGCCCTTCGGCGCGGCTGCGGGCGGCGGCCTGCCCTTCGCCCGCCTCAAGCAGCGGCTCCGCGACCAGATCCAGCGTGCTCACGCGGGGGATAACCCGCAGGAACTGGCTGACATAACTGATGCAGCCCCGCCGCAGCCGGATGACGGTCCGGGGATCGGCGCTGGTGATGTCCACATCCTCCCCGCCGCAGCGGACCCGGATGGAGCCGCCCGTGGGGAGGTAGTTGCCGTAGAGGGCGCGCAGGAGCGTGGACTTGCCCGCGCCGGACGGCCCGTGCAGGGCGACGCACTCGCCCGCGTCCACGGAAAAGCTGATCCCGGAAAGGGCCTCGATCGCCACCCCGCCCTGCTGGTGCAGCACAAAGGTCTTACTCAGGTTTCGGACTTCGATGATGGGAGTGTTCATGGCTTACCCTTGCAGGATGGAAGAGACGAGGAGTTGCGTGTAGGCGTGATGCGGATCGTCGAGCACCTGATCGGTGAGCCCCGTTTCCACGACCTCCCCACGGTACATGACCATGAGCCGGTGCGAGAGCAGGCGGGCCACGGCGAGATCGTGGGTGACGAGGATGACCGCCAGATCCATGTCCAGCACGAGATGGCGCAAGAGGTCGAGCAGACGGGCCTGTACGGACACGTCAAGGCCGCCGGTGGGCTCGTCCATGAACACCAGACGCGGCGACGTGACGAGGTTACGGGCGATTTGCAGGCGCTGCTGCATTCCCCCGGAATAGAGGGCGGGCTTGTCGTCGATGCGCCCGGCGTCGATCTCCACCCGCTCCAGCCATTGCAGGGCCCTGCCGCGCAACGTGCCGTAATGTCGCGCGCCTTCGGCCATCAGCCGTTCGCCGATGTTCGCCCCGGCGCTGACCTGCATACGCAGGCCGTCCGAGGGGCGCTGGTGCACGAATCCGAGTTCGGAGCGCAGGAGGCGGCGCTTTTCGCCTTCCGGCAGCGCGTGGATGTTCCGCTCACGCCCGGCGGCGTCGCGGTAGGCGATCGTTCCGGAGGTCGGTTCCATGCGTCCCGAAAGCATGTTCAGGAGCGTGCTTTTGCCCGACCCGGATTCGCCCACGATGCCGAGCACTTCGCCGGGCCAGAGGTCGAAGGAGACGTCACGGCAGCCGATATGCTCCCCGTAACGGCGGGTCAGGTTCCGGGCCGACAGGATGGGGGCGGCGTTCCAGTCTTTCATTGCGCGCCTCCCTGCCCGTCCCGCACGGCGGCGCGGCGGGCGCAACAGTCGGTATCGGAACATACGAACATGCGGTTCCCCTGATCGTCGAGGATGACTTCATCCAGATAGGTGTCCGTGGAGCCGCAGATGGCGCAGGCCTCGTCCCACGACTGCACGGTAAAGGGGTAATCCTCGAAATCGAGGCTTTCCACGTCGGTATACGGCGGGATGGCGTACAGCCGCTTTTCGCGCCCAGCCCCGAAGAGCTGCAACGCCGGGCACTGGTGCATCTTGGGGTTGTCGAAACGCGGGATGGGCGAAGGGCTCATGATGTACCGCCCGGCCACGCGCACGGGGTAATCGAAGCCCGTGGCGATGGTCCCGTGGCGCACGATGTCCTCGTACAGCTTGACGTTCATGATCCCGTATTCCTCCAGCGCGTGGAGGGTGCGGGTTTCCTGCTCGCTCGGCTCAAGCCAGCGCAGCGGCTCCGGCAGCGGCACCTGATACACCATGATCTGCGACTCGGTGAGCGGCTGCTCGGGGATGCGGTGGCGGGTCTGGATGATGGTGGCCTCGTCCGTATGGGTCGTGGTGGCGACGCCGGTGGTCTTGCGGAAGAAATCCCGGATGGACACGGCGTTGGTGGTGTCGTCGGAGCCCTGATCGATGACCTTGAGCACGTCGTCCCTGCCGAGGATGCTCGCGGTAACCTGAATCCCGCCGGTCCCCCATCCGCAGGGCATGGGCATCTCGCGGCTGGCGAACGGCACCTGATAGCCGGGGATGGCAACAGCCTTGAGGAGCCCCCGCCGGATCATGCGTTTGGTCGTTTCGTCAAGATAGGCGAACGCATAGCCCTCAAGCGGCGCGTCCGCGCAAACGTCGGTCTGTGGCATCTAGATATCCTTGTCGTTCTGCCGCTTGGCGCGCAAGCCGCGGATAAGGGAAAGATCGGCCTGAAAGTCCACATAATGCGGCAGCTTGATGTGCTGGACAAAACCCGAGGCGTCCACGTTGTCGCCGTGCAGGAGCACGAATTCGGGATTCTGCGCCGGGCCGACGACGGGTTCGTCCAGTTCCTTGGCGCGGAGGGCGCGATCCGTGATGGACATGGACAGCGCCTTGCGCTCGTTGTTGCCGAAAACCAGCCCGTAACCCCGCGTGAAGCACGGCGGGCGGGCCGTTCCGGTGTAGCGGCTCACGGTTTCGCATTCGGTCAGCTCGATTTCGCCGATAACGACATCGAAGCCGAGCTCTTCGGAGAAAAAGGACACTTCCACCCATCCCCGGCGCAGTTCTCCGGTGAAGGGATGCACAGCGCCGAAGCCGCGCTGCGTGGAGTAGGCCATGCCGAGCAGAAACCCTTCGTCGGCGCGGGCCAGCGCCTGAAGGCGCACGCCGCGATCCGCCGGGGCATCGGCGGGCAGTTCCAGAGGATGGCGGGTGATGTCGCGGCAGGCATCGCCCTCCGACGGCTCGGGCCGTTCGAGCAGCCCTTCCGCAACCAGCGCGTCGAGCGCACGCGGCAACGGCCCGCCGAGCGGGGAATCCGTATCGGGTTCTACTGGAAGAGGAGAAGATCCGGCGGCTCCGGCTTCAGCGCGGGAGAGGGTGTGATCCAGCAGGCGGTGCGTGTAGTCGAACGTCGCACCAAGGATCTGTCCGCCGGGGAGATCCTTCCATGTGGCGGAAATGCGCCGCAGCACGCGCATGGCTGACGTGTCCACGGCAAGCGAACTGCCGAACCGGGGAAGCGTGGTCCGGTAGGCACGGACGAGGAATACGGCTTCGAGCAAGTCGCCCTGCGCCTGCTTGATGGCCAGCGCGGCGAGATCCCGGTCATACAGTGAGCCTTCGGCCATGACCCGGTCCACGGCAAGCCGCAACTGCCCGATCAGCTGTTCGAGCCCCAGATCGGGGACGGAGGGGTCGCCCCGCCCTTCCCGGCGGAGGAGTTCATGGGCGGCGGAAATGGCCTTTTCCCCACCTTTGACCGCTACATACATGACGCACTCTCCTGAGGCAGACGTTCAAGGCGCGTGGTGCGCGGCAGACCGGCCACGCCGTCGGCGCCGCACAGCAGCATGTCCACGCCGAGCGGGAAGCCCGACGTATTCTCGCGCCACCGCTCCGCAAAATCTTCGGGCAACGTGCAGGTGAAGGTACTTTCCCCGCAGATGCCGGGGCCGGAACCACGGAAACGGGTTCCCGCATCAAAGGCCAGACCGGCAAGCAAGACAGTTGCGGAACGGTCGGGGTAGGCGGGAACGCCCTGCGCGAAAGCGGACAGGGGCGGCAGTTCGGAAGCGTCCGCCACCAGCGCGAAGGCCGCCTTGTCCGCCTCTTCGACGATCGGACAGCCGCAGTGGAAACGGAGCCACGTTGTCGTTTCATCCTTCCGCAGGCCCGGAGAAAGCCAGAGCGGAGATTCGCCGTCGCACAGGGTCAGGGCAAGATCCGCCAGCACGGGCGAAAGGCCGTCCGGCACGGACTGCGGGAATACAGGCAGGCGGCAAAGCCGCGCGGGACGGGACATGGCATCGAGCACAACGCGGAACACCCGCTGCATATCGAATACGGGTTGGGAAAAGGCCGGCATCAGTCTTCTCCTCGGACAAGCGTAAAGAAATCAACGCGGGTAGGCTCGACGGCGGCGGCATCCTCCCGCACCCGGCGGACGCGTTCCGCTTCCAGCGCGGGGAGCAGTTCCCGATCAAGGGGTTCCGCATAGCCGTCCCGCTGCCAGAGGGCGTCGTACAGGGCGGCAAGCTCGGCGCGGCGGGCATCCTCGCCCAGAATCCACGCATACCCGAGGCAGCCGTCCTTCAACGAGACCACGCAGCGCGTCGCAAGCGCTTCGCCCATATTGAAGGCGCCGCCGGTGTTGCCCACACGGCCCCGGATCATGACCAGCCCGGTTTCCGGCCCGCGGACTACCTCGTAATCCGGCGGCGTAATGGCGGAGAGCCCCGCTTCGAGACGCTCCACGGATGCGAGGGCCAACAGCCGCATCCTTTCTTGTCGAACGGTGAGAGACATCATGCTGTTTCCTGTGCAGTCTGTACGTTGGCGAACGGAAGCCGCGCCACGGCGGAAAAGGGCCGGTTGCGGTTTTCCTGTTTGAAAAGGGTCAGGGCATCGATACGGAGCGGAGCGTCCAGCACGCCTTCCAGCGCCTTGCGCAGGCCCGCGCCCACAAGCGCACGCAATCCCGCGTCGGCAATGCCGTCGGTCAGCGTGATGTGGAACTGGAACGAATCAAGGACGCGGTGGTAGCCCCACATATACAGGTTGCTGCGTTCCTCAAGGGACAGATGGCCGCGCCGGGCCACATCCTCGGTTTTCAGGGGAGCCCGGAAGGCATCCAGATCCATCACACAGGCGCGCTCCAGAAAGGACAGCAGAGAGCATTTCGTCGAGGGAACGAGCGCATAAAAGCCTTTTTCCTCCTTGCCCAGATAGGCGAGGGACAGGGACGGAATTGCAAAGGGAAGGAAGCGGGACGCCACTTCACCCGTGGAGCGCAACAGCTGGCTGTCCATTCCCGAATGGCGGAGTTCGAAAGGCGCCTTGAGCGTCGCGTGCAATCCGTAATGGGCGGGAACGCGGGTGACCGCCTTCCAGAAAACGGGATCCACACCCGGAGGCGCCGCCTGCGGCACATTCAGGCCCCCGAGGGCATCACGGCCCAGCAGCGGGGTCACCGCCTGATGCAGGGCATCGCCCGCCGAAGGCGCGTAGTACACGGCATAGCGGGCGGGCATTACAGCACCCTCTTCCGCAGCTGCTGCGAGAGCATGTCGAAGACCACCACGACCAGCACGATGAGGGCCATGACGGCGCAGGTCTGCTCAAAGGCGAAGCTGCGGATCAGCTCCCACAGCACCATGCCGATGCCGCCCGCGCCGACCATACCCACGACGGTGGCGGAGCGCACGTTGGACTCGAAGCGGTACAGCGAATAGGAGATCCACAGCGGGAAAACCTGCGGGATGACGCCGTATACGACTTCCTCAAGGAAGGAGGCCCCCGTGGAGCGCACGCCTTCGACCGGGCTCGGCTCGATGGCTTCCACGGCCTCGGAGAACAGCTTGGCGAGGACGCCCGTGGTATGTACCCACAGCGCCAGCACGCCCGCGAAGGGGCCAAGGCCCACGGCGACCACGAACAGCATGGCGAACACCATTTCATTGATGGCGCGGGCGGCGTCCATGAGGCGGCGCACGGGATGGTAGACCCACCACGGCACGATGTTGTCGGAAGACAGGATGCCGAGCGGCACGGCACAGACCACGGCGAGCAGCGTGCCCCAGATGGCGACTTGCAGGGTGACGACCATTTCCGTGGCGTACAGCCGCCAGTCCGTGAAGTCGGGCGGGAAGAAGTCTTTAATCAGCGTGAGGATGTTGCCCGACTCGGTAATCAGGGTCATGGGGCGCATTTCCGCCCCCCGCCACGACCAGACGAGAAACGCCAGCGCGACGGCCCAACCCACGAGGCGCAGCAGTTCCATAGGGCGTTTGCGCGGAGGGGACAGAGCAAATTCGGAACTCATGGCAATCCTTTCGGAAAACCGGCGGTACGGGCCCGCCGGGAAAAAGCGGCGCGGGAACCTCCGCGCCGCCGAGGCGTATTACAGGGACAGCTTGTCGAGGGCTTCGTCAATCTTCTTGATGCGCTCGGCCTTTTCCGCCGCAGGCATCTCGGCATTGGCCTGCAGCTTGCTCTTTTCGCGGAACAGTTCGAGCTGACGGAGAGGAACCAGCTGGGCGTTGGTCGAAGGCTTGAACGGCCCCCACTGGAGCTTTTCGAGGATGGCCTTGGCGTGGGCCACATCACCCTTCACGCCGTACCCGAAGATGAAATCGGCGATCTTCTTTTTCGTGCTTTCGGGAAGGCTGTTGCGCCACACCAGCGGATCGCTCGGGATGAGCGGCGAGCGCCAGATTTCGCGGATCTGCGCGGCCTTTTCAGGGTGGGCGATTTCGAGGCGGCCGATGGCTTCGTTGTTGCAAGTCGCCACATCCACCTGCCTGTTGGCGACGGCGAGCGCGTTGGACTCATGGTTGGCGGCAACCACGTTCTTGAAAATTTTCTTCGGGTCGACGTTGTTCTTGGCGAACACGTAGTAGCCGGGCACGAGGAACCCGGAGGTAGAGTTGGGATCGCCGTTGCTGAAACGAAGCCCAGCCGCGTTCTTGAGCACGTCGTCCACGCTCTTGAGCGGACTCTCCTTGTTCACCACAAGCAAGGAGTAGTAGCCGTCCGTACCGTCCGCCGCCGTGGTCTGGGCGAAAACGGAACCGTCGGAACGGTCCACCATCTGGATGGCGCCCTTGTTGCCGATCCAGCAGAGATCGACCTTTTTGAAGCGCATCCCCTCAATGATCCCGGCGTAGTCCGAAGCGAAGAACGCCTTGACCTTGAAGCCGGTGGCCTTTTCCATGTCGGCGAGGAAGGGGTCCCACAACTGTTTGAGGTTCTGGGATGATTCCGTGGAGATGATGCCGAAGTTCAGGACTTCCGCAGCCTTGGCACAAACGGAACCGCCAAGGACGACGGCCGCCGCCGCAACGGCGATCAGGAAACGTGAAAACATGGCAAATCCTTGTTGTTGAGGGTTAGGCCACTTGAACCTGCGTCAGGGGCGGATTCCGCCGGATGTCGCTTTCCTGGCGGGCGAACAGGGAGTCGCATTCCGTACCGTAGAGCCGCTTGAGGAAGGCGGGGGTCAGTTCCGCGCTCGGCCCGTCGTACACGACCCGGCCATGCTTCAAGGCGATGGTTCGGGGGCAGAAGGACAGCGCGTAGTCGACCTGATGCAGGGTCACGAGCACGGTGAGCCCGTCCTTCTGGTTCAGATCGCGCAGCGTTTCCATAACGTTGCGGGACGATTCCGGATCGAGCGAGGCAATGGGCTCGTCCGCCAGCAGGACGCGGGCGCGCTGCACAAGGGCGCGGGCAATGGCGGCGCGCTGCTGCTGCCCGCCGGAGAGGTTGGAGGTACGCTGATGCGCCTTTTCCATGATGCCGACGCGGGCCAGCGCCTTGTAGGCAAGCCGGGCGTCCTCTTCATGGAAGAAGCCCAGCAGGCTGCGCCACAGCGCCGTGCGCGACAGCGCGCCGAGCATGACGTTGCGCAAAACGGACATGCGATCCACCAGATTGAACTGCTGGAAGACCATGCCGATTTCCGCCCGCATGGTTCGGATGTCGCGGCTGATCACGCCCCTGTCCTGGATGAGGTGCTGCGCGACCTCGATCCGCCCGCCGTCGGCGTCGCCGGGCATGAGCCCCGCGATATGGCGCATCAGGGTCGATTTTCCGGAACCGGACGAGCCGATGAGCGCGACCATTTCGCCGGGCTTGATGTGCAGGCTGACCCGGTCAAGCCCCTTCCCGCCTGAAAACGTTTTGCTGAGAGTATCTATGTGGATCATGTTGAACTCCTCACTTGTCGTTGGGCGCATAGTGGAGGAGCCGTGTGACGCGGGCGTGTCCGCTTTTTGTCGATCGTGGAGAAAAGGAGAGACGGTTGTGCGGAGATTGTGCTACAAAACAGAAAAAAGTAATAAATCCTAAATAATAACAATGTACGCGCCCCAAACGCATACAAAAAATCCCGCTCCGGACAAACCGGAAGCGGGATTGTATATTATTGATAGGCAGTGGAATCTATCGGCAAGAAAGGGATTTCACGGGAAGCGCCGAGCCCTAAAACCATGAAAACGGCCGCGCGCCGGAAGGCGCATTTCCCGTCAGGTAGAGCGCCGGACAAAGGGTTTGAGCAGCGGAGCCGACCAGTACCACTTCACGGCAAGGATCAGCAGAAGGACCGCCGTGCCCGCATAAGCCGTATCCATCCCCCACATGTCATTGAGCAGGTAGGCGAGGATCGGCCCGAGGGCCGCGCCGAGATCCACGGCGAACGAGTACCACATCATAAATACCCGCCCTCCCCGCACGGACGCCGTATCCGAAGCCACGGAATCGGCTATCGTGGTCAGGGACGTCCCCGTGAGCTGGATGCCGATCAACACGGCAAGCCACAGCGGCAGGGGCAAGCGCAAGGCGACGAGCCCGAACACGACCACCCCGAACGCCAGCGAGACCACCATCATGGATCGCCGACCGAAGCGGCGATCGGACAATACGCCGATCCCCGGGGCCAGCCACGGCTCCCACCCCCAGCGGATGGCTTGCAGGACGCCCCCGAGCGTTGCCGCGCCCACGGCCACCCCGCCGAGCAAGGTAACGCTGCTCCCGAAATGGATACGGATGAGCTCGCTGAGCGTGGAGGCGTACAGGCCTTGATAGATAAGCGCCACGACGAGCCCCGTCGCCATGACCCACAGGACCGTGCCGTCCTTCCACAGCCACGTCAAAGACCGCTCCTCGGCTTGCGTTCCGGCCGGGACGCCGCTGTTTCCGCGCGGCACACAGATGAACCCGAGAACAATAGTCGCGGCGGTACACGCGCCGAATAACATGCACGTCACGGAAAAACCGAGCCAGTCCGCGAAAATCCCGCCGAGGAGCATCCCCGCCAGACTGCCGATCCGGTACAGGCCGTTATACAACCCCATGAAATAGCCGCGATTATCGTCGGACGATACATTCAGGATGCAATAGAAGCCGCCAAGCCGCAACAGTGTCCATGCGATACCCCACAGGCAGCGCAGAAGAAGCCAGACGGCAAAGCCGTCCGCAAAGGCGTAACTGAAGGTGGTGATGGTGGCGAGTACCGTGGCGATGAAAATGCCGGTCCGATCACTGATATGGCGGTACAGCCAGCCTACCATCGGATTGAGCGGGAGCCGCACCAGCCGGTTGACCGACAGGATAATCCCCACTTCCCATAAGGAGGACAGCCCGGCCTGAGCGAAACAGATGGGCAGCACGATGTACAGCATCGAGTCGCCGATCAAACAGGCCGCCGTGATCAATGAAATAACGATGACCTGCCGAGAAGCGCGTTCTTTCTCCGCCATGTGCCGCCCCTTTCCCTCTTGTCCCGGGCGGTTCCCCTTGGGGAACCTATCATACCGGCATTGTCACAGAATCGTAACGTTGACGTGTTAGAATCCAGTAGCGTTCTTTTTCCCAGACGGCAAACGATATCTTGAGAAGCGCTCCAATCCGCCTCGCCATTTGTCCGCCGTGCTCCCGAAAAATCATCATCCCGCAGAGGACGGCATTCTATTCCAGCCGGGAGCCACAAAAGCATACCTCTGTTTCGCTTTCATGACGGCAGAGCCCGCACTCCGAGGAATGCGGGCCCGTATCGAGGAGCCGCTTGCGCGAACCCGTCGTCGTGTTTGCGGTTTAGCCTAACGGATGAAATTCGTGGGTGTCCACGGCTCCCGCACCGGATAGGGCACGGTCCCCTTGGCGGCCTCAATGCACTTGAGCAGCCACGCCATGTTGTCGCCCAGGGTCCGCATGATCTGCAAACCCTCCTTGTCCTGCCTCACTTCCTCCGGCGTGTTGCCGTGCACGGAGTTCCAGTACTGCGAGGACACGATGGGCATACAGGAAATGGTAAAATATTTGTTCAGACGATCAAAAGCCGCGCTGGCCCCGCCACGGCGGCAGCTGACCACGGCGGCAGCGGGCTTGTAGGCGTAGGCTCCGCTTTTCATATAGAACAGGCGATCCAAGAAAGCGCACAGCGCGCCGTTGGGAGCCGCATAGTAGACGGGCGACCCCACGATAAGGCCATCCGCCGCCTTCAAGAGCCCTGAGCACTCGTTGACCGGATCGTCGTCAAATACGCACAGCCCGGTTTCCCGGCAAGCGCCGCACGCGATACAGCCCCGAATGGGCTTCGAGCCGATGTGCACGATATTCGAGCCGATGCCGTTTTTCTCAAGCTGTCCTGCCACTTCGCTGAGAGCGGTGTAAGTGCAGCCCTTCTTGTGCGGGCTGCCGTTGATGAGCAGTACGTTCATAAAAAGCCTCCTTTATCCTTTATTGAGGATGTACATGGAGCAGGAGAAACTTCATTCGCTGGAGAAATCGCTCAGAACCTGAAGCAGGGAGCACAGATGCCCCAGCCTGTCGTCGCCGAGGTATTCCCTGATTTCCCGTTGGGCCTCTTCCCACAGGGGAAAGGCTTCCTCCAGCTTGGCCTGCCCTTCCGGCGTCAATTCCACCACCTTCTTCCGGGCATCGTCAGGATGCACGCCAACGGCAACAAACCCCGCCCGCTCCAACAGCCCGATATTCCGGGTCGCCGTGGTCTGATCCATGCACAGCACCTTGCCGATATCCGTGATGAACGGCCGACGCATACAGGCGATCCGTTTCAGCAGCGCAAACTGTGTTCCCCGGATGCCCACGGGACGCAGGCAGCGATCGTAAATCTGCGTAACAACACGCCCGGCTTTGCGGAGCTGCATACAGACGCAGACAGGAGAAGCGTATTCCTTCGTGAGGGACTCCATAGAAACTCCATGTATATGCATGAAATAGCCCGATCCTGAAAAGCCGTCAATCCTTTGAGAAGCTTCTCAGGGGAAGAATTGAAACTTTCCCGGCAAGGCAAAACTCAAGAACGGCATGGTATGAATGAGAGAATAGAATGTATATTTTCTATTTCTGACTGTTAAACCTAGTGTAGTTGTAACAATCTTATCAGGTCAAGGCTATTCTCCTCCATTGGAGGAGCCTATGGGTAACTGTCAAAAATCTTTTGGGATAACGATTCGTTTGCTGCGTCTCTCACGAAAATTGAAACAGGAACAATTAGCGGAAAAATCCGGTTTGTCCTTGCGGCACATCAAATCTATCGAACGAGGCCTCAGCGATCCGACTTTATCAACCTTGGAAAAAATAGCTTCTGCATTGTCTCTCCGTGTGAAAGAATTGTTCGCGCGTGAGGAGATTAGGCGTTCTCCGAAAGGCATCGGGAAAGATCTGCTTGCACAGTTGGAAAACTGCAAAGAGAGCAAGCTACTTCGATTCTATGCTTGCAACAAGATTCTTTTGTCCAAGTACAAGTAGGATACCTCGCAACAAAAACGGGCCGACAGATTGCTCTGTCAGCCCGCTTGCTTTCTTATGGTGCGAAGGGGAGAACAGATTATAGATATATCTATTTATTTTTATTGAAGTAAAAAATATAAAAATTTTTCATACCAACGTCCGTACCAACAAACCGAAATTATTACCGGAGTACTGGTCTGTGCGCTCCTCATTCAGGGTCTTAGGCACGCTTTCTCTCTCTTGCTGCCACTAATCGCGCCTGCTGTGTTGGCAACAAGAATAAGGATATGTGATAATGTAGTATACCCCTATATTCATAGACCGTGAAGCCCTGACCATTATGGGCGTCCCTTTCCCTCCTAGGAAGCCTAGGAAAGCGTGGCGGCAGCCATTGGGTCAAACATGTTCGAGGGCTATGAGCCAACCAAGCGGGGCATTGAGATCATCCGTGATTATACGACCTGCAAAATAAGTTTTGATGCTTTTATCCGGGCGGCGAAGCATAATGCCTACAGGGAAGGGCGTTGAGAGAGGTCTGAATAGCGTAGGCTTTTTCTTGTTTCGGATGAAATTGGATGAATTTGCGGCTTGACGAAATGGGTGTTTTTGGGTGAAGTTTTGGGTATGATTACTTTGGATACCCTGAACATCACCCCGGAGATGCTCCGACTCATCGCCCAAATTGACGAATTCAAGGGCGCATGGAAGGCGTTAGGCTCTCTGGCCCCGGAGCGGCTTACCGCCCTGCGTCGGGTGGCTACCATCGAAAGCGTAGGTTCCTCTACACGCATTGAAGGAAGCAAACTTTCTGACCGTCAAGTGGAAAGTCTGCTGACGAACCTTTCCATCCGTGCCTTTACCTCGCGCGATGAACAGGAAGTGGCCGGATATGCGGAAACCATGGAACAAGTTTTTCAGTCATGGGAATATATCCCTTTGACAGAAAATCATATCCGCCAGCTTCACCGGGATTTGCTCCGTCACAGTGACAAAGATGAACGCCACCGGGGGCAGTATAAACATGCTCCCAACAGTGTGGCCGCTTTCGACGCTCACGGGCAACAGATAGGCATTGTCTTTGAAACCGCGTCGCCCTTTGATACGCCACGGCTCATGCAGGAACTTGTGGACTGGACAAATGCCGAGCTGAACGCGGAAGAGTTTCATCCCCTCTTGGTCATCGGCATTTTTATCGTATCCTTTTTGGCTATTCATCCCTTTCAGGATGGCAACGGCAGACTTTCCCGCATTTTGACCGCTCTTTTGCTGCTCCGGTGCGGCTATGCCTATACGCCCTACAGTTCCCTGGAAAGCGTCATAGAGAACAGCAAAGAGAATTATTATCTGTCGTTGCGTCAAACGCAAACGAGTATCCGAACGGATTCACCAGACTGGCATCCGTGGCTACTTTTTTTCCTCCGGGCTCTGCATCAGCAGATGAAGCGCCTTGAACGAAAAATGGAGCAGGAACATATCGTCATGGCCGCCTTGCCGGAGCTTTCTTCGCAAATTCTGAATTATGCCCGTGAGCATGGGCGTGTGACAGTAAAAGATATGGTCATTCTTACTGGAGTGAGTCGGAATACTCTGAAAGAGCATTTTCGTAAGCTGGTGACCAGTGGGCAGCTTACCATGCAAGGGAGGGGGCGAGGAACGTGGTATATTTGAAAGATTGAGTAGGGACTTATCTACTTTGTTTTGTGGGTAGTGTACGAGAATGTTCGCACTTTTTTTGACAAGTCTGGAGTCTGGCAAGGGTCACAGAGTTTGTCAGCAATACATGAAAGTTCACGTTTGCCATTGAAACATATCCAGCAGTGAGGTACCTCTCAGAGAAAAAATGGGGACTGGAACGGCATCTCAACATGAAAACTTTTAGCGAACTCGATTAAGAAGGAAGTCGCTAACCAATTGGACCACTCTTTGTGCGAAATTTTCTGGACGTTACCGCTCCTTTTGAGTCGGATATGGTTTCGTGTCGCAACAAACCTCTAACCGATTTCAGGAGCCACCTCCATTTTTCAAATGTGCGAAACTTTCCTCACACTGCCCAAAAAGTATTAAGCAAAATTCAATATGGTCGTTCCATCTATGGTGTTGACGCCAGCTTCGCCCAAAAGTTGCTCTATCCAGTCAATAGCTTGTCCTCGTGCATTGCATCTGGAAAAGAAAGCCCGTTGCTTTGCTCTGGTAAAAGCAACAAAAAATGTGTTCAGCTCCTCACGCTTATTCGGTATAAGGCTCCACCAAGTTTGATTGTCGAGCCCGTAAAATATCATGGTGTGGAATTCAAGTCCCTTACTTTTATGAACGGTCATAAGAGCGACTTGACCAATCCCTTCAAATTCATCCAGAGTCTCCTTCCAGTTGCTGCTATGCTCCGCACATTCTTTCAGAAGTGTGACAAATCCCGTTCTGACTCTCTCAAAGTCCTCTTTTCGCTGATACGCAGGAAAGGCTTGCCGTAGTGTTGCTGGTGTTACGAATTCAAAAAGCATTTTGACAATTTCTTCAGCTGAATTTTGATCAGGTTGGTGCTGCACAAGTCTTTCTTTTAATTGCTGAATAAATACTCCGAGCCTATTCTGTAGCCGTTGTTGCAGGTACTCATCAGTCGAATTATCAGCCTCCAGAAACTGCTGGTTCCATTGGGCCAATTCCCAGTTTTCCGGACTGCGCTCCATTGTGCCTAATCGAAGTAACGGGAGGAATATACCGGTCAACTCCTCACCAAGAAGATCTTGTATTTTAATTTCACCGACTGCTCTGTCCACATTCCTGATGCGGAGCTCCTGTTGTTCAAAAGCAGGGGCTATTTCTCGTTCCACATCGTTTGCCCGCATTCTGATCAGAATTGCAACATCATGAGCTTTAATACGCCCGGAGAGGACTTCATGACTAATCCATTGGGCTAAATAATTACTTTCGAGATCTGGCCTCTGGAATTCCCATATGGCAGATACTGCTCCTTCGATTGCACGAGTTCCTCTTGCCTGCACCTGTTCTGTGTTACTGTCTATCTGGCTGGCAATTTTATGTTGAATACGCACCAAGCTTTCATGTGAGCGCCAGTTTAAAAGTAGCGATACACGTCTGGCTGAAAAATCAGTCTCAAATAGGGTGAAGGCATCAGGCATAGCCCCAGCCCAGCCCATGATGCGTTGCTTATCATCGCCGACGGCTGTAAACACTGCCAGCCTGTCTGCAAAGGCTGTTTTGAGCAAATCGTACTGAGCGTAGGTGGTATCCTGAAATTCATCCAAAAAGACAACAGGATATGTCATCTGTAGGGCTTTGCATATGTAGGGATTGCTTTGCAGCAGCAGTTTTACGAGCCTGTTGAGCATGGAGAAGGATACCAATATCTCAGCCCCTCCAGAAAACTGTTGCTCCCAGTACAAGGCTAATGCTCGTTGCATGTCAGAACCATTTGACAGATCAATAGGCAGATCTGCCAAAGACACTTTCTTTTCAAAAGACTGGCTATTTACCGTGTGAAAACCGTGACGGTTGAGAAACTCATCATAGTCTCTCCGGCCTGGCATAACAATCTTATACGCACGAGGAGAATTGTACGGCGCTGGAAGGGCAGAACGGAACCTGTCCCAAAGTCCCTTGGTAAAGGCGTCAAAGGTCATTGAATTAAAACGCCGTGCCTGCTCTGCGGGACAACGCTTTGCAACTCTCTCCGCAAGGTTACGGGCGGCGTCCTTTTTGAAACTGATGGCCAAAATGCGTTTGGGGGTTAGGCAAATACCTGTCTGGAGCAAGTAGGTCGCTTTTTGTGCCAGGAATTCCGTCTTGCCCGCTCCTGCGCCAGCAGTCACAAGGATACTGCGCTCATTTTCTCGTAAGGCTTCCCATGCGTTGTCTTCTAAGTCGCCCACCCCCTGAGGTTGCCAATTTTCTTTGTTTACGTGGCTCATGCTTCTCCCTCTGACAGGTTGAGCTTATCTTTAACATATTCAATGAGAGCCTTGAGTTCAGCAGGTGCGGACGCGTCGACACTATCATCTTGGATACGCGAAAAGGCTGCCAAATGAGTTTCTGGTTTACTCCCATCCCAGAATAAATATGGATACCATGTAAAGGTGGAGTCATAGCTCGAGGGATACAACTCTGGATGCCCTTCCTTTTTTAAGGTTCTGCTCTTTTTTTTCTGTACATTCTCTGAATCATCTTGGGGGCCGCTGCCACCGGGCTTAGGCACTTGATAAGCATTTGGAAAGGCACGCAGCATGGCAAAATCAAGATCTATGGGATAGGAAAAGAAAATACCGTTCTCTTGAAATGCCTTGATCCAAGTTGTACGGCTTTCACCCAGAAGCTTCTGAGCGCTAAGCCGAGTAACTTTATCAGGAGTGACTTCAGTGTACTGGTATTGAGGACTCGCCCAGAATTTGTTTTGGATCTTCTTCAGATTCTGGAAGCAGTTTTGTATGATTTTTGGCCCACCATGTTTGCGTCCAAGATCAAGATCAAGCAGCGTTGCATGAGGGATACCAAGATCATTCAGCAGGCGCCAGAAATGATTCACAAAACGCCCACCGAGCGGGACAACGGGAACAAATGAGGGATCGAGAGAAATCCCCATCTTTTCCGCAAGGCGCGGTATGATGAAGCGTTCGGAATCTCCCTCTCCTAAAATTACGAACCGCGCAAAGTACAGTTCAGGATAGGCTTTGACAGCCAGTCTGACGTAGCGGCTTGCCTCCTCAGGCTCTTTCGGCAAGGTCAGCTCGCGAATCGACGAACTCCGTTTTTTTCGATCCAAACGCAGATATCTGACTTCTTCTGGCTCGATCCGGCCCAAGATTGCCGGTGAATGGCTGGACAGTAAAACCTGTGCGGAAGAAAATGTCCCTATCTCTCTCATCAGTTTGATGATACGGGATAGAAAAAAGGGCGATAGGCTGTTTTCTGGCTCTTCAATAGCGAGGATTGTCAGGTAAACGCGGTGCAGTTTATCCTGTTCAAAACAGCAGGTATCAGCAGGCAATGTGAAAGCGTCCTGCTCGGTTTCGAGTGTCGCCGCAGTAAGGGCGATATGGAAGAGTGAGCGCTGCCCGTCACTCAGCTCAGATAAGCGGTGTTCCTGTCCTGCTTCATCAGGCATGAAGGTGAACTCGGCTTTACGCACAAGCTCCTCAATGCTGTTTTCGACGAGCCGCAAACATGGCGCGCTGTCCGTGTCTGCCTCGTGAACCTGCTGCCACCGTTTTGAAAGACGTTTCAGCAGAAAGTCCGCTGGCTCTTCCTGGCGGAAAGCAGTCTGGATCTCCCCGGCTTTTTCAGCACTTTCGTTCCTGAATTGCATCGACCATTTGGCAGCCTGCCAGAGCCGACCTTTGAGGAGCGATGTGACTTGCGTCGTCGCGTCACGATTGGCAGGCAGGTAGATAAACTGAATGGAAGAGCGCTCTGCCGCATGCACTCTGGGGCATTCTTCCCATGTGAAGCCTTCATTCTGAGATAATATCCAACGTGTGTCCTGTTCGATTGCCCCTTCAGGCGTGCCGTCATCCGTCCATGTTGCCTGTAGTCTGATCCGAGCTTTGAGAGGCTCTCCCTCGCCGGATGCGGACATCTGGTTGAAAAATTCCGGAACCGCATTATGCGAAGAATTTTCCTGTTCCGCTAGTTCAGGAAAGCCAAGAATCGCTTCGATAAACAGTTGAGCTCCGGTCTGCAGTTCCTGTCTATCAACAGGGATATGAAAATCCCGGCGCTGTACTGACCGCTGCGCTGACGATGTCCCAAACAGGCGAGACACCGCTTGTAGCACAGCAGTTTTTCCGGAACCGTTTCCGCCAACGAGCGTTGTCAAGTTTTCTTCAAACTTGAGCTCGATAACCTCATCTCCGAAACAGCGAAATTTCCTCAGTCGTATCTTCTCGATTTTCATTCTTGACTACCTTTGGCTGTACGCCGGAGAGGTTGGCTTTTTCATCAGAAATTTTACCAAGGGAATGCGGGAGAGCCGGGGGACCAGAGTTCCACACTTTCCGCATGATCTTCATAAAAGGAGGGATCCGTCGTGACGCGAATGGGCTCTTTTCGACCGGGAATCACATATTTGTAGTCTTTGTCCCCGGCAAGAGGCGCGGCTTCGTATCCTGGAGGCAGGAGCGCGGGGGTTTTAAGAACAGTGTCCAGATAGGGAAGATCATACAGCGGAGGATTTCGCTCCGGCATTTCCAGGGAGGAAAGTGTCAGCTCATCCAAATCAAAGCCGGTATTTTCCTGCTCCTGGATATTGGACTGAATATCGGATATGGCTTGCGTTCGTGCGGCGAACTGCCGCTCCCTTGAGACGAGCGCCAGTTCGCTGAACGCTCGCGGAAGGCGGGAGAGAATCGGCTGAAGTTTGCCGACAAACGCGCCAAACAAGCCGATGCGGTCGCGCAGCGTCTGATAAATATCGGCTTCGACCGTATTTTCATACAGCAGATTGATGATACGGATAGTTTCAAACTGCTGTCCAAGGCGATCGATACGCCCGATCCGCTGTTCCACCTTCATGGGGTTCCAGGGCATGTCGTAGTTGACAAGCGCTCCACAGAACTGGAAGTTGAGACCTTCAGCCGCGGCATCCGTACATAGCAGGATCTCCGCTTCTCCTTCCTTGAACAGTTGTTTTGTCTTTTCTCTCGATATGTGTTCCCAGGATTGGTTGTTCCAGCGTTCTCCACCTCTGCCGGAAAAACAGAGGATGGAAGCCGCCTTTCGATGCCGGATAAGCTGCTGTCTCAGAAAGTCCAGAGAATCCGTGTACTGGGTAAATACAATGATCTGCTTGTAGCCATCGCGTTGTAACTGCTCTATGATCAGCATCAGGGATTGCACTTTTGTATCGACAGGCAAACTCCTGGTGCATTTCAGCAGTTGTTTGATTGCCTGAGCTTCTTCAAATCGAAGGGATTTTTTCTCCAGTTTTTCCGCCTCATCGCTATCCAGGACGTCATCTTCCATATCGTCGTCGGGGATGTCTTCAAAAGACAGTTGCGTAACCGGCTCCCGCTGTTCCAGCATATCCAGGCGTTTTTGCAATGTCTGTTCAAGCGCATAAAAACTGCTGGCCAGGCGACGCCTGTAGATAGTCATGACAAAACCGACAGCTGTACGCTCATTTTGGGAGGCATTGTCGTAGGTTGAGGAAATGTAGTCCTCAACAGCCTCATACAGTTCCCGCTCTGTCGGACTGAGGGCAACAAGGAAGTCGGTAACCTTCCGGGTAGCAATTCTGGCGGCAAGTTTCCCTGCCCGATGGTAGCGTCTGAGCAGTTCTCGCGTATGGCGAGAGATCAGAACGCGCGTTGGGCTATAGAATTTCATAAGAGCCTGAGCATAGCGACGTTCTTCGGCCTGCAGCATTTTCAAGGGGATAGTGGAATCAGCGCGAAGAGCTTTCAATACCTTGTTTGCGATAATTTTTCGCTGGGTCGGCTCAAGTCGAATCGCATCGGCCAGAGAAAGAGGTTGATACCGCTCCTCCATCACGCGGAAGAGTCTGGCCATGAAAGCCAAATCCTTTTCATCGGGGGCGGGATGGGATGCAAGCTCAAAAAATTTCAGGAAGTGGTCGGCACTCCATTCTTCAGGCATATCAAGCAGGGAGAGAAGATCCCATACTTCCAGAGGCGCTACCTGCATGGGCGTAGCCGTCAATAAAATCAAGCCTTGCGTTCTTGATTTGAGGCTACGCATGAGGCGAAGCAGTTGATTGGGGGTATCTTTGGAAAGTTTTATACCTCCTTTACGTCTGGCATGGTGCGCTTCATCAAGAACAATAATATCCCACGGTTCCGCATTTTCCAATTGCTGTACTCTTTCCCTGCGACGCATAAGGTGGCTTGAAGCAAGGAGGATGGGCTGCTTATACCATTCATCATCCTCAACAGCCTGTCTATCTCTGCCCTGTAACGCCGGGGAAGGAAACCATTGCAACTGTTTGTCTTCATAAATAGGGACATTGAGATTGAATTTTTCTCTCAATTCGATTTGCCATTGGCGCAAGACAGCCTTGGGCGCAAGGATAAGAATTCTCCTGGCTTTGCCCGCAAGCCATGCCTGACGCAACAGCATACCGGCCTGAATGGTCTTCCCCAGTCCCACTTCATCGGCAATAAGCAGCTTGGGCGGCCAGTTGTCGTACATGCGGTGAAAGGCATGTACCTGATGCGGCCAGGGAACGACAGCGGAAGTCGCTTCGCCCACCCGTTCGCCGCCATCGGGACGCGCTGGCGCTTCGTGGATAAACTGCCACGTTTTCCTGAACGCATCCTCCACGTAGTCTTCAACAGGCTTTTCAGGCTCAATTTTTGAGGGTTGCGCTTTCTTCTGCCCCTTCAACCTGTTGGGAAGTTCACCGTCATCGGGCAAGAAATGCAGCAGGCATTGTCTGAGCGCCTGTCCCAATTCCAGAACAATGGCCGTTGGTTCCCTGTTGGCCCAGAGTCGCTGAAAAGAATTTTCATCAGCATCAAGATGGGCCGCATCATCTTTCCATGACCGGAAAACGTGAAAGGTATCCCAATTCTTTGTCCAGCCTGAAAGCGTTTCATTCAGACTGCCGTTAAAAACAAGCCTGTCCCCTGTCTTGTCTTCCACGATCCCGGCCTTTTCGTGGAAAAGCGCATGGCCGGGGCAGGGATGCTTTGTGGAAGGATCACAGGGTACGGCAACCCGGACTTCCAGATAGCCATTCGCTACCATCCAGGCGAGCAGCTCCAGACCATCGCGCACGATGCCGTTGTCACGGTTGAAGGGGGAACGGAGCAGGCTGGCCTCGACCGTATTTTTCAGGGACTCCCCTTTCTGGATGGCGTTGACTTCTTCCTCGTTGAGTGTGCATCCGGCAATAAGGCGCATCCGACCGTTATTGCGGACGAGTTCCTCAACGCCAAATGATGCGGCCGCCAAGGTCTCCGCTGAAAAGAATCCCGTCGTCCTGTCGTAGCGCACCGCACAGCTCAGCACAGGGATATAGAATTTTTTCAGCAGATCGCCATCAGTTGGCGTGTATTTGCACTGCCAGTCAAAATCTTGCAGAATGCTCATTTTCCGTTTCCCAAAGCGACAGCTGGCGGGGTTTGGCGACCTGCTTGGCGAAGGCCAGACGGCGAAGGTTTTCCAGCGCCTCAAAGTCACTGGCCGCAGGTTCGGAGGCTTTGCTGATGTCGAAGCCTGTGAATTGATGCGACGGAGGAAGCACCTCCAGCACGGCGCGCAGCGCATCAAGGAACACAATATCCTTGTCCAGACCGTAATGCTGAATCTGCTCTTTGGCCGCTTCCAACGAACGGGCTCTTGCCGTATGCGCAGCGTGATGAAGCACATCAAGCATGGAACGCGAGCCTCCGGCAGGCCCCAGAGCCGCTTTGGCGGCGCGCGTTTCACTGTCCCAGAGGATGACGTCGCTTTGTTTTTTCTCCGCGATGACGCCGATGATATCCCGCTCCATGTCCAGACCAACGACACGGGCAAGGTTCAGGGCTTCGTCGTAGGGGAATTGCGGCGAACGGAAGGTATGCCAGGCCAAAACGAACCATTCCAGCAGGGGATCCAGCGTGGTTTGACGCTGCACATTGAGAATCTGTTGCAGAATCCAGGTCTTCACCGCCGCACGGGCCGTCTGCAGCACATCTTCCGGCGTGGTGGCATAGGGGTCGAACTCCGGATCAAGCAGGCTTTTCTGTGTATTGCGTTTGACAACGGGTGCAGGTCTGGGGCTGCCGCGTTTGACGGGCCAGTGTCTGGAGAATACTTCCAGCGCGGGGCCAAAGCAGGCAAGGTAGAGGTCAATGCCGGAAATGCCCGCCTGCTGGAAAGACTCCACGCGCTTCAGGACTTCCTGTTTGACCTGCGGCTCCAGTTCTTCCCAGAAGACCATATCGTCATCATCCGCCTGTTCGGGGCGGGGACGGCATACCAGAAAAATGGTGGAGTTGGCCGCGGCCTTGTCCTTGATGTGCAGGGAACCTTCCGCCTCCGTATTGACAGGCCAGCTTGCGCTGATCACAAAGCCCGCATCAAGCAACCCCTTGGCCAGGGCATCCCATGCGCCTGTTGCCTTGTGTGTGAACATGAGCATTAGGACGCCGTCCTTGCTGAGAACCCTGCGGCACTCCGCAAAAATGGCCGCCATGCGCATCCGGTAATCGTCATAGGCAAGGTCTCTGGGCTTTTTCTGATCCTTGAACTTGGCGGGATTGGCAACGGCTTCGTTTTCCTTGTCTGTCAGTACGCGCGTGAACAGCTCTGGATAGACGTAACCCCCAGTGCGCTTGAGCCAGACATAGAAAAAGTCGGAAAGCTCCGCATACATGACGTTGTCGTAGTACGGCGGATCCATGACGACAGCATCAATGGAGTGATCTTCAATATGATAGAGCGCGTCGCCGGACTGGCAGGTCAGGCAGACAGATGCCTGTTTTTTCTGTGTGGCAGGCACCTCAAGCATACTGAATTGTTGCGCTGGCTGTTTTTTGAGTGTTTTGGCATCCAGTTCAGGATGGAGCAAGCCTATCAGCTCCAGCAGACTTTTCCCTGTTTGCTCAATAGCCCAGTCATAGCCAAGTCCAACAATGAGGGGAGCCATTTCAACAAAAGACCACTTGAAAGCAAAGTCATGTCTATCGAATGTGTTGACTACGACTTCTCTCGTACTATGCCACCTGGTCATCCTAGAATTATAATCTCGAAGCTTATCCAGCGCCACGGCCAGATAGGCAAAGGCAGCTTTCTGGACTTCTCCAAAGCCGGGCTTGGCCTCTTCTTCCCTGAGCAGTTCCCGGAAGACTTCCACACTGGTGCAATGGCAGTAGAGCTGGCGGGGGGAGAAAAGATCGCGCCATAACGGCATACCGTACTGGATAGGACGGTCATCATTACTGTCCGCAGGGAAGGCTTCCGTTGGGATCATATCCATAGCTTCCCAATAGGGCAGCTTTTCTTCCAGGCGTCTCCTGACTTCCTCGAACACGTCATCTTCCGGGCGCGGGGCGCGGTAGCCGCGTTCCCATTTTTCCCGGCCGGGCTTTCCGCTTTTGGTGACGGTCTGAATACGCTTTTTGTACACGACGGCGTACAGTTGTTCACCCATGTCGCCAGCCTGGGCAATGGCCTTGATTTCATCGCCGTCAATAACGCGGCCACAATCGGCAAAGGGGCAGGTGGCACGCCCGCCGGCAATGGTTCCTGCCGATTGTTCCCTGGCAGTGTGAACGATTTCAAAGGAGCATACGCGCTTGTCTTCCTGTTCTTCGGCATGGGGAACAAGGCGCACGCCTGTTCCGTCAGGAGCCAGTTTCCAGTTGGGGGACAGGGGAATCAATCCACCGCAATAGGGGCAACGGATAGTGCGGGCGAAGAGATAACCAAGAATTTGCGTATCAGGGGGCTCTTTGGGAAAAATACCATCATACAGAGGTTCCGCGTTAGCAATAAAGGCTTTTCCAATACGGTCAAACTCTTGTATGACAGCTGCTCCGTGTAAAGGCAGTTCAAGCGTCGTTTTTTCGACCAAGGAAGCAACGGGATTGAGATCGTTTGCAAAGGTTTTGAGTCCTAGCCGTATCGCTTCAAAGGGTATACTTCCTCCGCCTGCCGTAGGATCCAAGACGGAAGGCTCATATATCCCAATACGTCGTGCTTCAAAGTTCAGCCACTCTTTCTCATTTGACGTCGGGGCATACGAAAAAGCTCGGACATATCCGTAAGGATTTAATCCGAGATTTTCTCCTGATTTTTTGGCAAGCTCAATACGCTGTTTGGCGGCAACCGGATCGCCATGAATGCCCAGCGCGTGCATGAAGCGCTCTCTGTCGGCATCCGCAGGCAGGAGGGAAGCCAGAATGGCCGCTCTGGCGGCAACCAGCGGACGGCGAGCCCACCAGACATGTAAGTAATATATGGGAGGAAGAGCCGTCATGGAGCGACGCTCTCTCATACATTCTTCGCCAAGCGCGGCAATGGGGAGCCATTCTTCGATCAGACGACGGGACATAGGGCAAACCTTTAACAATGAGGGTCAGTCAACAAAAGACGCAGGGCGCAGAGTACACGGCGAGGGTTCTTTCTGTGCATGGCCATTCCCAGCCAATAGGCGGCTTCCGCCGGATTCATGGCGTCAATGCGCAGAGCCACGAGCCGCATACGTTCCGCATGGCGCATGGGAGCAAGAACCCGGCAGAGCAGCCCCAGATTGAGCGCCAGTTCCTCATCCACGGAAAAGCGTTGTACCATACCCCCCAATGGAGCAATGCGTATTCCGGACCTGTTGAGGCGGCGGAGAATCATGCTTTCCACCAAGGAGAGATTCCTCCCCTTCAGTCCTGCGATCCTGAGCGGCTTTGCAATATGAGGCGTTGCGACGCTGGGTAATTCCCACAGCGTCAGCTCCAGATCGTCCATGCCATGATTTTTTGCCTGTAGTTCATACAAGGGTTTGGAAGGGCAATTCATGAAGGCTACCCGTTCCGTTTTGCCGTAACACGCACAAAGGCGCTGATACCCCCAATGCGCGTCAGCCTGGCGGTAAACTCATCGGTACTTGAAGGAACCAGACTCAGGCCGTTGGTAAAGGTCAGGGCGATCGTCATGGTCATGGTCTTGTCTGCCGCAGCTCTGAATTGAGGCAGCAAGAAGTCCTTGATCTGCAAGGCCGCCGTGTGCGTTCCTTCAAAAACAACGGAAAACGTGCTGCCATCCTTGGTTTCCAAATCTCCGTTCATTTGAACTTTTTTCTCACACTGGGCGAGCATACCTATTGGCCCAAGCAGCACAAAGGCATCCTGTACGTCAAAAATTGTAATCTGCATTTCGCCGATGGCGGAGAAACCCGCCTTTCTGGCATCCTCCCAGATGCGCGTCAGCGCTTCCTTGAGAATTCCCTCATGCGAGATTTCCTGAACAGAGGACTCTTCCTGCGTTCCAGAAGGGGACGACGAGCCACTGGAAGGATTCGGGGAAGGAGCCGGTTGCGCTGTGCCCCCTGTGGCAGACGTCGTCCCTTCTTCGGAAGGGGGATCGGACTGCTGCGCGGCTGCCCGGGGCCAGATTTTATTGTCCCGAGCATAGATTGCTGTCAGAACCAGCGCCTGCTCGCTGATTTCAATCTGCGGGAAGGGGTCTCCTTTGCCGCAGATAAGATCGCCGTTTTTATAAACAAATTCTCCCTGTTCAATACCTGTTCGTATCGCTTTTATCAGGATGCTGTCAGTGGCGAGAATAGCCAGCGCGGGATCCCGGCAATATTCGTCGCGTAACGCGGCTGTGGTTATTTGACCCTTGCGAAGGGGTGTTCTCTTGATGATGTACAGGGGAGCATCCGGATTGTCTCCTTCCAGACGAAGTTTGTTGGCCCCCTGAAGAACCCGGATTATCTGGTTTTGCCCCGCGCCGGGGTTGGCGGAGGCATTCTGCACTTCGATAGTCGTGTGGGCCAGATCCACAGGGGAATCTTCCACTTTGTCCCTGGAAGGATAAAAAACATGGCGATAGGCCTGCTGTATACCGAGCGCCAATTCCTGCTCCGACTTCCTGTAACGTTCCTGAAGCTGGTTTTTCTGGTGATCGGCAAGATCCTGCTGCAAGGCGGGATTCCGCATATCCTCCAAAGCCAGACGACGCCGCATGAGCGCCTTCATATCCTCCACTCTGTTTTCATCAGCAACGACAAAAACGAGATTGTTCCGATTGAGGCGAATATTGCCCTCATTGCTTTTTTCTCGAAACAGGCGACAGAGCAGTTCCGGAACCTTCAGTTTCGGGCTGTTGCAGGAGATCGAGGCGGCCTCATACCCCATGATAACCAATTGAGGCGTTTCGGCGCTATCCGCAATGTCGTTGGACAAGGAGGGAAACGCGACAAGATTGAAAACCTTGCCGGAGAATGTCGTCTTTATGACATCGTTGAGACGAGTGCGGATGTCCTGAGGATCGATTTGTTTTTCACGCAGATGAATCATCTGCGTCAGATTGGGTTCCACCATGAATCTCAGGGGCCTGTTGGGCCTCTCGTCAAGAAAGGCGGACTCCTGGCGAAAACGACGTATGGCATCACCAATAAAGCTCAGCTCCATGCCGGGCGACAGGATAGAATAGCGCAGTTCATTTTCCGTTGCGCCTTTCAGACTGTCATTGAAGGCCAGCGTATGGAAAAAAATGCTCCGGGCAACACATGAGGCATAAGGAGCCATGCCGGCATAGAATTCGGCGTCCATCTGTTCCGCAAGGGAAGGCGTATCCTCCGCCGCTGCGGCGATATCCGCCTTGAGCGCCGGAACGAATGCCTGCTGACCGAGCTTTGTGATGATTTCCTGCCGAATGGGGCTGAAAGACAGGTCAATATGGTGAAGGTGAACCGCGTAGGTATCCTTCGGCTTTTGTTCCCATAAACGACTTATGGTTCGCGCCAGCAAGCGCAACATGCCGCGCACCCGCTGAAAATTTCCCAAGGTGGACGTTTTCTCCTTAAGGGTCGCGATCATTTCAGGATGCAGTGGAAAACCTTCGTAAAACGCTTCCCTGTGCTTCTCTTTCAGGCCGAAAGACGGGAGAGACTCCTTGTTCTGTTCCCAGAGGCGGGCATAGGCATCGACAATCCGTTTTGCTCCCGCAGCATCAATATGCGCAAAAAGACGACGGCGTAAGACCTTGATGGTCTCATCCTCTTCCGTCGGGTCCAGCAATGTGGCCTTGCGGGCGGAAACGCTCTCCGCCTCCTGCATCATATCGGCTATGATCTGGTTTTCCTGACTGTAGGCGTCACTCGCCTTCTTGTCCTTTTTGCCAATGGCCAGCGTGTATACGAGAGCGGCATTGGGCGAGGACTCAACAGCCTTGAACAGGGCCGTGAGAAAGGCTGTCAGCTGTTTTGCCGCAGAAGCCAGATCCCTGGCTCCCTGTTTGCGCAGATAGATGGAAAGCTCATCAATGAGGATAAGCGTGGGATGCTCGCCAAACAATTCCTTGATGGTGTCCGCCCCCGGCGCGATTCCTTTTTCATCACTATTGCGTATCAGGTTATAGGCTGGCGCGCCGCCAAGAGCATAGGCGATCTCCCCCCAGGGGGTATACGCCCTGATACCGTCCCCTACGGCATGACCATTGACAGGATCGGCATTCTCGCCGTCAAAGGCCGCCACATGAACGGGCGTGGAAGGCACGAGGGCAGGGGAAAGAAATTCATCGATAGTGGCGACGCCTTGCATCCCTCGGGCAACATGTGCAAGCGCGATCAGCGCGTGCGTCTTACCGCCGCCATAGTTCGTATCCAGGCGGAAAATCGATGCTACCTGGTCTTTCTTCCCGCCAAGACGCAAGCACACATTCGACAATAGATTGCGCAGGCCGCGCGTAGGATGGGTCGTGGAAAAAAAGATCGCAGGATCCTGGTACGACTTGGGGGCGGTCCCTTTCAATACCTGCGCCAGGTCTGCGGCATAATCTGCCTCCGTTAAAGCGCCTTGAAGGATATCCTCTCGAGGAGCGCATATCTCGAACAATCCCGGAAGCGAAGACATAATTTAATCCTTTGAAATTATTATAAATATTTGCAATAGCAGGTTGCCGCCCCACTGTGTCAGCTGGTTTGTAGCCCGCCGCCTGTAAAGCGCTTTTTCGGTAGGAACTGCCTTTTTTATACCGAATATGCTCCACTATGTCGATTGAAAAGGCTGAGCGAGGTCCGTACCTCCTTCTTCGAGAGCTTCCCCGTGTTCCGCTTTCTGAGGAAAGGAAACATTCCTGTTATCCGCAAGAAATCGTTTTAGAGGATGTCCGGCATGTTTTTTGATTTTAAAAGGTGTGGTAATCTCGTCCCATGAAACAAACAGATTTTCGTGATG
>ENA-UEPJ01000131-UEPJ01000131.1-human-gut-metagenome-genome-assembly--contig:-NODE-131-length-97900-cov-10.236764_pt1 | contig 97900 bp, 97 predicted proteins | sample MGYA00242890_ERZ507896 | MGnify/ENA primary metagenome ERZ507896 (study PRJEB26167, sample SAMN06115508) | human gut metagenome | host: Homo sapiens | place: China:Qinghai | collected 2015-08-20...
AGTAAGAGCTCAAGGAGGTTTTGGCTTTGCAGCTCATCCTGATGAATCAGATAATAGAAAAAACAAAGCACACCCAATCAAATGGACAGATAAATCTGTTATTCCTGACGGAATAGAGATTTGGAATTGGTTTTCTGACTGGGCAGATGATTATGATGAGTCAAATATTTTCAAAATAGCTTATTCATACTTTTTTAGGCATAAATTAATTCAAGGACCACAAAAAGAAACTCTAAAATGGTGGGATGAATTAAATAAAAAATCAGAACACATAGTCCCTGCAATTGCAGGAGTCGATGCCCATGCACTAAAAATTTCAAAATACATTATCCCTATAAAAATATTTCCATACAAAAATTGTTTTAAAACATTGACAAATATTATCCCTCTTGAAAATAAACTTCCTGAAGATTTTGAAGAACAAAAAAAATTAATCCTTTCATCTATCAAAAACGGGAATAATATAATGATTAATCGTCACATAAAAAAAGATATTCCATTAATTTTTATTGAGGATAAATCAATTATCATAAAACTCTCAACAAAAGCACAAATAAAAATTATTCAAAACGGAACTCCAATCCATTCAGAAATTAATGACAACTTAAAATTTCCAATTCAAGAGAAAACAAAATATCGAATAGAAATTTATCTAAAAAATCAACCTTGGATTTTCTCTAATCCAATTATTCTTAAATAATTTTGTGCTAGTATAATTTTTATGAATACTGCAGAAAAATTAGAAAAAACAAAAATGGAAAATACAATTCCCACAAAAGACCGTATAATAGCTTGGCCTAGAATGGGAAGAATAGATATTCCGCTAAAAGCATTACTCGTATCATTAGGAGCAAAAGTTGTAATCCCGCCCCCAAATAGCAACGAAGCATTAGAAATCGGGGTAAGAAACAGTATTGAAGGGATCTGTCTACCATACAAATTAAATCTGGCAAATTACATAATGGCATTAGAAAAAGGCGCAAATACTCTGATGATGTTCCAAGCACCAGGATCATGCAGACTTGGGAATTACACAAAAATGGCACAAAAGACTTTAAAATCAATGGGCTATAAATTTGATATGGTAATTTTCGATATGTACAAAAGTAAAATGAAACAAACTCTGCAGGCATTCTGGCACGTAACCCATTGCATAAATCCTTGGAGATACTATAAAGGCTTTAGCTTAGGCTTTAATAAATTCTTCGCAATAGATACAGCAGAAAGATTACTATTCTACACACGTCCAAGAGAATTACACAAAGGTGATGCTGAAAAATGCTACGAAAAATGGCTTAAAATTACAGATGAAACAAATTCTGTATGGAAAGCTAAAAAACTAAAAAAACAAATAATAAATGATTTCAAAAAAATCCCAATAGATAAAAATAAAAAAGTTCCTGTAATTTATTTAATCGGCGAATTTTTTGTACTGCTTGATCCATATACAAACCAAAATATAGAAAAAGAATTAGGAGAAATGGGTGTAGAAGTACAACGTCAGATAATGTTTGGAGATTGGCTTGAGCACGTTTTAAAACCTTCAATTTTTTATCACAAGGAATCTCATAGAGAAAGATCTGTTCGTTATGCAGAAAAATATATGAAAAGGGCAATCGGTGGAGAATGCATAGAAACTGTCGGAGATACAGTTTATGCTGCAAGAAACGGAGTTGATGGCATAATCCATATTTCGCCATTCTCTTGCATGCCAGAAATTGTTGCCCAAAATATTTTACCAAAAGTAAGCAAAGAAGAAGACATTCCTGTAATGTCATTAGTTCTAGATGAACAAACAGGGAAAGCAGGTTATATTACTAGAATAGAAGCTTTTATCGATTTGGTAAAAAGAAAAAAATTAAGAAAAATTAATAATTAATGTAAATTTATTACCCATATGGGTAATATTATTTGTCCCCTTTACTTGTTTATGATACTCTTGAATTTATAAATAGCTGAGAGGGGATAATGATGATTACAAAATCCAGAAACGAAATGACATTTGAACGTTTAAAGTATTACAGACACCTTGCAGGAGGTGCATTAGAATGTATCGCAAGCAGACTTTCAAAAACACCTAAACCGTTATGTTTTTCATTAATGGTTACAAGCAGATGTAATTGCGATTGCGATTTTTGCTTTTGGAAATCTAAAAAAGGTACAGATGACATGCCAACTGATGAAATCGTAAGATTATTAACAGAAGCAGGTCAAATAGGTTATATGGACAGTATTTTATGGGGCGGAGAACCTCTATTAAGAGAAGATTTTGCTGAAATTTGTAAAGCATCTCATGATGCCGGTCTATATACAAAAATCGCAACTAATGGCGAGTACTTAGAATCAAATCCGGATTTTGCAAAATATACAGATTTAATGTTTGTATCCCTAGATGCTATTGGTAAAGCTCACGATGACATTCGCCACATGCCTGGGATTTGTGACAAAGTAATGTCAGGGATTGAATATCATAAAATTCATTCTCCAAAAATGAGAATTTATGTATGTTGCACAGTTTCAACTCAAACCAATTTTGAACAAATTAAAGAAGTTGCACAATATTGTAAAGACGCTGATATTTTATTATACTTTACGGTTAACAAAGCTGCTTCAAGGCCTGATGAAGCTCAAAATGTTGTAGAAACTGAACTGGAAAATGAACAATTAGCAGATATGTTCATAAAAATAAAAGAATTAAAGAAAAATGGTTATCCGATAAGAAATTCATACTACTTTATGGATTACATAATTAACAAAAAGACATACTATGAATGTCATTGGCCAAGAATTGCAACAGTAATTTATTCTAATGGCGATATGTTACGTTGCTATGACAGAAAACCATTTATTAGTGTAAGAAACAGATCTTTAAAAGATGTAATCAAAGATCCTTTATTTATTGAAACAGTAAATAAATGCAAAGACTGCAAACTTGCTTGTGTAGGCAATTACGCACTTGATGCATCAGGATTATGGAAACTTGAATGGCCTGCGATTAAATCATTAATGGAAATAGCTATTACATAAAAATTTAAACAAATTAAAATTTAAGGAAACTAAAAATAAATATAAAAGGGATATTATGAAAAAAATAATTGCACTATTATTACTAATGACATTTTGCACAGAAGCTGGAGTATTTGCCTCAACAATAAATAATCCTAATCAAATGAATACTTCATCAACATCTCAAATGAACATGCAGTATCAATATCAAGGTACACAATCACAAAATGTATCTTCAAAATTAAGACAAGTGCAAAATGAAGAAGTTCAGTTAAATACAAATGCTTTTAGTAATAATTACCAAACATCATTACAAACAAATCAACAAACATTTGAATTAAGTCCAATCGAAAAATTATTTAACGGAAAAGAAAGTGAAATTACAGGCACTCCACTACAACAAGTCGGATATGATTTATTCACATCTACAACTTCTTCTGTAAACGGAACTGCCGGTAAATTTGATAATAACTATAAATTAAGCATCGGCGAAAAAGTCAATGTATATTTATACGGTGATTCAATAGATGTTATGGCAATATCAGGTGCAAATTTATTAAACCCTACAACAAAAACAGAAGTTGATTCTAAAGGTTCTATATTCATTCAAGGTGTAGGTCTTGTAAAAGCAGAAAATAGAACTATAAGCGAAGTTGAAAATGAAGCAAACAGATTAGCTTCTCAAAAATATAAAAGTATAAAAGTAAAATTAACAGTTGCATCAGGTCAAGAATTTTCAGTATTTGTATACGGTCAAGTAAACAGACCAGGTAAAATTCTTGTCGGAAATAATTCATCAATAATTGATGCATTAAATGCTGCAGGCGGAGTCAAAAAGACAGGTACTTTAAGAAATATCACATACACATCTAATAACAAATCAAAAAATGTTGATATTTATAAAGCACTGTTCTCTGGTAACGATGACGGAATTATTCTAAGACCAAATGACAAAATTTTTGTAGATAGAATCGGTGACGTTGTAGCTATCAAAAATGGGGTTACAGTACCAGGTATTTATGAAATTAAAAACGGTGAAAACTTACAAAAAATTATAACTTTTGCAGGAGGCCTTTTACCTGCAACTCAAGTAACAGAAGTTACATTAACAGGTTATGATGCAAATTCAAAACAACGTACAGCTGAAAATATTGCTTGGAATGAAGCAAAAAATACTAAACTAAAAAGCGGCGATGCAGTTGAATTCAGAGAATTATATAATACAGCAGAAAATATTGTAACTATCCAAGGTAACGTTAAACATCCTGCAACTTATGCTTATAAAGAAGGTATGAGATTATCTGATATTTTAAAAAGTGAAGATGAACTACTTGAAGAAACTTTCATAAATCAGGCAGTAATTAGAAGAATTTCAGGAAAAGATAATTCGATAGAAACAATTCCTGTATTTTTAAAAGAATTTTTTGCAGGAATGAATGACCCTGTATTAAAGCCAAAAGATATCATTAATGTTTATAAAAATACAAATTCAATGTTTGTAGATGTATATGGTTGCGTGAATATTCCAAAACACTTAACTTATACATCAAATATGATGTTAAATGATGTAATGACAGATATTCAATTTTTGGAATCTGACGTAGATGTAAAAGATACAGAAGATACAAAAGAACCTGAAGTAGCATATAAAGGTTCAGTTGAAGAAAATGATGTTCAATTAGCTGGAGGTACTGCAAATTCAAATAAATTAATTCCTGCAGAAAATGTAGCTGTAGAAATTACAAGTACAGATGGCACAACTCAGGTATATTACTTATATGACATTATGATTAATTCAGATAGAATTAAAACAATTGCTATTATGCCTGAAGATAAAATCTTCTTTAGAACTTTGCGCGGGAATGAAGTTATGAAAACCGTAAAAGTTTCAGGGTTTGTTAAAAAACCAGGCGTTTTCACATTCGTTGAAGGCAAAAGACTAAAAGACATGATTGAAATGGCTGGCGGATTAACTTCTGAAGCTGACTTAAGAGGTGTTGTATTCAAAAGAACAAACCTTCAAGGTAAACAAGTTGAATTGGCTCACAAAAACAACGAAAGAGAATATAAATTACTCGGTAATAATATCGCAGAACTTGCGGATACTAACGATGTTACTCTTGTCAATAAAGAAGAAGTTGCTAAAGAAGATGTCACTGAACAAAGTGAAGAGCCTATTAATATTGAAGAAGATGCTATTGAAGTTGCTACAAAAGAAAATATTAAGCAACAAAGTGAATTTGATGACGATTTAGATTTATTTGAAATACCTACTACAAAAGGTGCTTTTACTACTGAAATTGATAGTGATAATACTAATAGTGTTAATTCTATTAAATCGCTGATAGATACATACGACGAACGAGAACGGCCCGGAATAGCTGATTTCGTTAAGAATGGCGGTATTAATTTCCGTTGTTAATACTCTTATTCCACACGTTCTTTATATGTTATAGGAAAGGCTCTAAATGAGCTTTTCCTATAATATTTTTATTAACTAATTAAGACGAACAGTTAATGTTTGTATTGGTGAAACTTATAAACTAACAATTATGTCTTGTATCGAATTTGGACTTAATTTAAGTCCTAAAATTGCAGCTCACATTGATGATGTTGCGCAGGGAGATTTTAAAAAAGCCCGTATTATGGCTATGTTTCTTGACAATAATCAGGAATTTATTGATTATATTAAGAAAGATGAAATAGCTAATAAAGAATATGAAGAAAAAGGGCTTGATGGTATTAATGGAAATACGTTGAAACGTCTTCTTCGTAATTTCTATAATATTAAGTTTCCGTCTGTGTCTAATTATGTGAGCGGCAAGACTGGCACTCCGTTATACGGATTTAGTGACAGTCATGCGGCTGTAATCGCACGTAATTATGTTGCAGATATTATATCCGATCTTGTACGAAATAGCAATACTGAGTTTCGTTCGAGGTCGGATTTTTATGTTCCTATACGAACTGATCTTACTAAAAAGTACCAAGCTATGGTTATTGATATTGTCAATAGTCCTGCTTATACTTCTAAACGAGATGGTTATATTAAACGTAGAGCTGAATTGATTGATGATGCTCGCGATACTACTAAGACTGCTGAAGAAAGAAATAAATCTAAAATGCTTCTTTTTGCTTTAGACTATAGTCTTATTCGTCATTATGGAGAATTGCGTCAAAAAAACTTTGCTCAGCTTATTCGTAATATTCGAGCTAATGACCAAGATTTTATGGATTATGTATTTAATGCTTCTAAATTAGATGGAGTAGTAAATAAATCTGTATTTGATGGTACTGAGAATTACGATGAAGTTATCGCAAGTGATGAAGAGGATTTACAATTAGTCAACTCAGATAGCGATGCTGTCGATAACATGATGCGCGAATTTGGCCGTGATAATGCTATCAAAGGTAGTTTTGACAAAATTATAAGTGATGACGTTAAATATCTTTTTAATAGTATTGTTAATTTAGAATCTGCTGATTCTCGAATTATTGATACTAATAATCCTTTGGGTGTACCTACTCGTATAAATTATAGAGAGGTAATGCAAACCTTAATAAATAAAGCTGATAAGTCTTCTATTGATAATTTTATTGAGTCTATTAAAGATATTGCTTATAAGGATAGAAGTAAAGCTGGTTTAATTAACCTTTATGATATTCTTAAAAATAATTCCAATCTTGCTAATAAAATTTATACTCAGCTTAATAAACCTAAAGTTAAAAAAGCTATTATTAGTGTTGCAGGAAATGAAATCAATATAGATCAAAGTAATCGTGTTGTTAATCCTGAAACTTCTGTATTCTATGATAGCTATAATAGATTAAAGTTTACTATACAAGATGAAAGCCTACAATATCATATAAGTATGATTAGTAGTGCTTTATATAATATTGATGGCGCTAAAAAAGCAAAAGAAGGTATTGCTTATGATAATAATTTAGCATCTGCTAATGAAAAGATTAAAAATGTATTTGCTATATATCTTTCTAATATTTCTCAACAAGATATTGATTCTTATTTAAATTATGGAAATAAGATTGACAATTATCGTAATCTTGTAAACTATCTTACTGACTTATTACAACAAGGTGAAGATGTTGTTCAACGTTATGATGAAGCGAGAGCTAATTCATTTAAAAATAAATCTGAAGCTCCTACTATTGATGAATATTTTAGTGGAAACTTTTCTAATGCTTTAGATAAGATTGTTAAAACTCTTACTCCTTTTATTGACGTAAAGAATGAATTAAACAGTAGAAATGCAGAGGGTAATATTGGTTCTGATGTTATCAATGCAAGTTGGATTACTTCTATTGTTGAACGAATTCAATATGGTAATAAAGAGGATAGTTTTGCTGGGCTTCGTACATTAGGTGAATTTTATATTAAATCTCCTGCTACTCATTCTAATCATATTCTATTTGACCAATTCGATGAAGCTGGTAATCAGTTATCGTATGGTATGTTTAGAAAAACAGGTGATAGTACTTTTGTTATTAATGATTATGCTAAAGATATTTTAGATGCTTATTTATACGCTGGTATGCAAAATAATGATACTGGTAAAGCATCAAGTTATGCAAGTATGAGTACTGCTGACTATTTAGTTGCAATGCTTACTGCATTTACTCAACCTATTTCTCGTTATGATGAAAAATCTCGTCCTTTTAGTGTAGCAGGTTATATAGCTCGTACTCCTTCTGATGCACCTAAAAATTATATTTTCCGTGCACCTAAATATAGTATTTCTGATCTTCTCCAAGTTGATGATGAATCATTTAACAAATATAAGAAAAAGTTTTATGATAAGAATGTAACTTATAATGTAAGATTAGATACTAAAAATACTAATAATGTTAAATCTGATGTTCTTATAGATTTAATTACTGATTCTCCTAACGAAATTCAAAATAATAATTATAAAGTTACTAAACTCGATAATAATGCTGTTGAAATTAAATTTACATATACAGATAGTGTTACTGGTCATTCTGCTACTGTAAAGTTTAAAGCAACGCGTACTTCAACAGGTAAATTTATTAATGTTACACGTACAGGTATTGAATCTAATGGAACTCAATTGCCTATTGATATTACTACTGAAATTGATAATAGACTTCTTGAATATGGTATTCGTGAAGGAATTGTTAATAGAAATATAAATCGTAATAGTGCTTATTATAAACTGGTTTATAACCAGCTTACTGCTGAAATGGAAGCAGGTTTTAAAGCTCTTTCTGTTCTTAGTAATTTTGAACGTAGAGATGGTAAAACTTATGCTAATTTTAATAAAGATATTATGCAGTTATCTGATAGATATTATCGCAAAGGCGATACTATTTTTGATGATAATGGCGAACTTGTTGGTAACGCATTTAAGTATTATAAACTTTATGCAACTACTGATTTTGATATTAACACTTTATTGTCTAATGATAAGAGGTTTGCTTTCCTCTACAGGGGGACAGAAGTGAACTCCATTTATAGTTTTGATGAAGCGTCTGGTACTTATAAACTTAATCTTACTGATGAACATAGAGCTGCATTGGAAGATATTGTTGACCAATGGATGAAACATGTTTCTAATCAAGCTCTTAATTATGTTAGACCTATAAGTAATATTGTTAATAATAAATTTAATGATAGACAAATTGAAGATTTAATCTTCAATCAATCATTAGCTTATATGGCCTTTGATGATATTTTTGAAGGTAATGCTAAATATTATAAAGACCCGCAGGATTTATTTAAACGTAATAAAGAAATTCAAGCAGGTGGTGAAATATATGGTGGAAATAATTTCGATAGAGCTATTGGAGATAGTATTAGTATAACTGGTAAAATAGAGTTCCCCCGTAGAGGTAACACTGCGGAAGCTGATGTTCTTACTCTTTATAATGGTTTTAAAGCTATAACTATTAAAAATACTGTTCGTCCAAGTAAACGTATTGGTGATATGCGTAAGTATCTTGAACGTATTTTTATGGCAAATGCTAAAACTGATGAAGAAAAAGCTGCTGCTTTACAAAGAATTCAGAATATTATTAATGGTTTTGCTGATAAAACTACCGCTAATGATGCTCAATCTTATATTACTATTGATGAATTTATTCGTCGTAGAATTTTAGATGGTACTTATGATAAGTATGAAAATCTTATTAAGCAATTAGTTGACCCGAATATTAAACCTGAAGATATTAATTATACTGATGTAGCTGGTTTAATACAAGTTCAAAAGAACTTTTATTATGACCAAATATTTGATCCTGTTGACGGTCTTATTAAATCTCGTCAGATTAAGAATGCTGAGTTTGTTTTAATTCCTAAACTTTTACCTGAAAATAGTTCTCTTAGAGAATTATATGATATGATGGTTGATAATGATATTGACCAAATTAATACTGTTGAGACTGATAAAGCTGCTAAACGAAATGTTTTAAAGTATTGGGATAATGATGGTAATGTTACTGCTGAAAATAAAGAAAAATTTGCTAATGCTTTAAAGAATGGTTATGGTATTGAAAATTATTATTATAATCATCTTTATAAGCAACAAGAAGTTCCCGATCATATGAGGGATTCTAAAAATAAACTTGCTGTTCAAATTAGTAAAAAGATTTTCGATAATGTAAATACTGGTTCTCAGCAAACTAAAGATGCTTTTAATAAATTTCAGAAAGCATATGTTGCCAAGATTAAACGTAGTTTTAATAAAACTATTCGTAATCTTGGTTTAGAAATGAATCCTGATGGTTCTGTTAAAGCCAAACATGGAATAGTTAATGTTGAAAATATTTATCGTAGAGCAAGAGAAGAAGCTCAACGTCTTGGAGTAGATAGTAATTTCTTAGAATATCTTTCTACTGATAAGATGGGTTCTCCTCTTATGCCAAATTGGATGAACAATGTTAGTGTTAAACTTGAGAATATTGCTCAAGCTATATTCAATAGAGGTATTACAAGACAAATGCTTCCCGGATGGCATGCTGCTCAGGTTACTAATGTTGGATATAGTGATGATTTGGAATATCATCCTACTGTATATAATGAAGTAGAAAATCCTTATAAAAATGTTAAAGTAGAATTAACTTATACTCCAGATACAGCTGATGCAAATGGAATGGGTGCTGTATTTATAGGCCGTGATGAAAACGGTAATGCTATTGGAGAATTTTATATAGACGCTTATTATGATTTTAATACTAAATCTGCTAAATCTTGGAGAAAAAAAGATTTAGATGAAAATAAAGTTTCGCTTGCTTCTATTGGACAGGGAGTTACTATTGACGAAGAATTTAGAGGCAAAGGTTATGGTAAAGCGTTTTATTATCAAATAGCTGTTGAATTAGGAAAACAAGGTAAAACTTTAGTAAGCGCAAGTAATTCAAGTAGAACAGAAGATGCTAATAGAGTTTGGAAATCTTTAGTAAAAGACGGTTATGCTAAAAAAGTTAACGATCATTATGAATTTATAAATAATAAAATACTTTCTGTTAAACAAGAAGCATATATGGAAGTTCGTCTTCCTCGTTGGAGTAAACTTATTCCTGAGAGTATGCGTGCTGATGAACTTCCTGATGATCTTCAATTTCAAATTGCTTATAGAATTTGACCTCGTGTTGAGATTCGCTTTAGTGGTAACACTAATGAATAATAAATTGGGTGAATTGCTGGAAACTCTCGTTAAGTTATTGATACAATTATAAACACATATTTACAATTGCAACACATTATTAATCCTTTTAATATGGAAACTTTATTTAAAATTATAAGTCGTTTTGGAGAATTTCCTGATTATCGTATTGATAAAACTGGAGTTGTTTGGAGTTGTAAATATGGAAAATTACGACCTTTATCTAAGAATAGCTATCATACAGATGGTTATCCTCAAGTTTATCTTATTGATAGATATGGTAGAAGACATACTATTAAAACACATACTATTGTTGCAGACACTTTTATTTTAAATCCTAAAGGTTATACCGAAATTAATCACATTGATGAAGATAAAACTAACAATCGTGTAGAAAATCTTGAATGGTGTAGTAAACTTTATAATAATGTTTACAAAAATAAAGCCATTAAGATCGGAATTAAAAATAGAGATTCTAATCCAAATAAAATAAAAGTAGCACGATATACTATTAATGGTAAATGTGTAGGTATATATAAATCAATTAGAGAAGCTGCAAGAAGTATTGGTAATGAAAATAGAGATTCTAATATACGTTCTGGTATAAAAACTAAACAAGTTAGATATGGATTCTATTGGAGGTTTGTTAATGATAATTGTGACAATTCAATAAATAGAGACAATCAGCAGCCAAGTCTTAATTTAAATGATTAAGAAAGGTTCAGAGACTATGAATTGAAACTACTTAAATATAAGTAGAATATAATATTCGCACGAGCGCCCAACATCCTTTTAATAAGGATGAAGATATAGTCCGTACTCAATGGAGACATTGAGAGCCATGATATAAACAATCATGGGATAACATTTTAGCCTACTGAGGGCAAACAATCTGTTGTTATTATCAAAGTAAAAGAGTTCTTACCGGAAGCCTATGGTTCTACTATTGTTGTTCCTGATGAATGGGTTACTCAAACAGGTTCTGATTTTGATATTGACTCTGTATATGGTATTGGGTATAATATAGCTAAACGCACTAAGAGTGGAGAATTATTTAAAATTGAGTATAACGATAAAACTGATGAAGAAAATACTAAACTTCGTTATGAATTATATAAACTTAACGAAAGTGGAACTGAGAATCTTACTTATGAAGAGTTTAAAACTTGGAGTATAGAAGAACAGAATACTACTGCTGCTCTCGAAAATCAAATGGTTGATGCTCTTAAAACTATTATGTCAGATGATAGTTCTATGGAGGAACATCTTGGTCGTAGTAAATATGATGATCTTCGTGATGCTGCCAATAAAGTAAATAAGATTATCGCTGGTAGAAATAATATCATTGATAACCCTTATAATCCTTTATCTCAAATTGAGAATAGAGCAAAAGCACAAGAAGGTGCTACACTTAAAGCTTTTTCTGTAAATAGAGATACTTTTAACTCTATTTGTAATGTTGGTGAAGCTTATTTGAATGCAGATGATGCCGTAACTGTTGTTTATCCTAAAAATGATAATTACGATTTATCTGTAATTAAAAGCGCTTATGATAAAGTAAAAAGTACTAAAGATGGTTACGTTGTCACACATAATCGTTTTGCTAATAGTAAAAATAATAGAAATATTGTAGGTCAATTAATTACTGCTTATAGTTCTCAAACTACTGCTCATATTCTTGACGCAGTTAAAGTTGGTTCTTTGTTTAATGAGAATAAATTTACGTTTGGTACTTTTAAGACTCTTATTGACTTAGGTATTGATTATTATACTGCTGAATTATTCCTTGCTCAACCCGGAGTTTCAGCTATTGTTGAAGCATATAATTCTCTTGAATCGCAAGTAGTTACTTCTTATGGTAGTGAAATTAATACTGCTTTGAAGAATATAGCTATTCAATTTGGAGTTAAGCTTGCTGACGGTTCTACTATTAATAAATATACTCCTACTCCTATGGTTATAGAAGCTTTAAATAAAGTTTCTGATGTTAAAATACCTATGACGTCTGAAGAATTTATTAAATATAAAGTTGTTCTTAATCAACAAACTCTTGAAAATAATCTTAAATCGGAGCCTACTTTAAGTTCTGTTATTAAGAATATTCTTGACTTTAATAAACTTTATACTACTACAAGAAAAGTAGAAGCTAATATGCAATGTTGTAATCCTGATAAATTTGGAGCTAAACAAAGCATTAAATCTACTCGTGATGTATTAGATAGAGTTGCTGAATATAGAGAAAAGTTAACTAATGGTGATATTTTAACTGTACGGGATGGGCGTAATCTTATTGACGCATTGTATCCTTTAGATAGTAAAGGTAATATTGATGTTGATAATAGTTTCTATCCGTATATTGCTGCATTTATGCGATATGCTACAAAAACAAGTGTTGAAGTAAATAAACTTGTTTTTGCACTTGAAAGTGATTATGTTTCTGAAATTATTAAAGCTCTTGAGAAATCAATTCATACTAAACTTACTCCTAATCAATATAGGGAACTTCAACAATATGCTGTTAATTTTGTTTGTAACATGTGTGAAGGAATTAATGAACCTATCACACTTAATGAATTTAATCAGTTTGTTGTTAATAGCAAACGTATTGAAGAAGATGGTAAATTACTTAGAAATCGTTGGGATAGAGAACAACTTCGTGTACGAGGTTTAATTGCATATGAAACTGCTAACGAAAATATTTTTAATTTCGTTGAACCTACCCAAGATGATATTGATAGATTTACTAAGTTAACACCTGTTCAAAAGGTAATGGCTATTCAAACAGCTTTTGCAAGAGACCAAGGTGTATTTGAACATATTAAAGTTAATACTTCTAATACTGCTGAAATTAAAAGCAAAGGTATTAGTGGACAATATATGTATTTCAATGATCAAGCAGAGAACATTGAAAATATATTTACTAAATTTAATCAAGCCGCTTATTCTAAAAATCCTCTTATTCGTCTTGCTGCTTATGATTTACTTAAATATAGTTTTGTTGTTGAGGGATTCAAATTTAAGAAGAGTTCAATTAGCAAAATTATAACTGCTCAATTCCTTAAACAATCACTTGCGCAAAAAGGCACTAATATTGTAGGACAAGCTACAAAACATTTTGCTACTACTTTTGATTTAGCCACGTTCCTTAAAGGTGATAATCAATCTTACGATATGTTTGAAAAGTTTGTTAGACAAAATCCTAATGTTATTAAACTTGTAACTATTCCTAAACGTGATACTCGGTTTAATAAACTTTTCAATAATGGTATTATTGAAGTTCCTTTTAATGAGCTTGGATATGAATTTCTTGATTATACCGGATATGCCACGGTCAAAGATATTGAGGACGTGAAAACTCAGTCTTTAGAGCCGTCAGATGCTTCAAATTCTGAAAAAGAATATATTGACGTACAAAAGTATATTCGCATACAAAGAACGATGCCAAACGGCTCCAAATCGACTATTTTATATAAGAGTTTATATAAACCAGGTGTTGGTCTTTTCTATTATCCTCTTAATCTTCTTGATGCTAATGAGATTAATGATGTGAGTGTTAATCCTAAGAATAATAAATATTATATTCCTGCTTATTATGAAGGTTTAATTGAAGAAGCTGCAAAGAATTATACATCAGTTACTCAATTCCTTATCGAAAATCCTAAATATTTAACTGTTGACAATCTTCGAGAATATGTTGCCGGAAGAATAGTTCAACCTAAGAGCGGTACTGCTGTTACAGATACTAATGCTTTTGTTAAAAGATTAGGTACTCAAGATAAATATAATTTTGTTAATAGAGTTCTTAGAGAGTTTACTGATATAAAAGATAATACGACTGTTAAAATTATTCCTACAATGAATACTGAAGTTCGTCGTATGCTTCCTAATGTTGGGGATGTTACTATTCAGGACCTCGGTGTTTCCTCTACGGGGGAGCAAGAATTGTTCTCCGTTAAACGTATTGGACGTAGGAAAGCTCTTAGTCGTGCTTTTATTAATAGAACTCCTACTAATATTAAGAAACTTAATGCTGTTGAAAAAGTTATTTATGATGAATTTAGTCCTATAAGTCAATTTGCTCCTACTTTATATGAAGTTAAGAGAAGTTCCCCCGTAGAGGAACACTTCGGCCAACCTGAAGTATTTGCTACTACTACTGAAATTCCTCTTAACGATGCTAATTCAGAAGTAAATAAACTTAATGAAATTGATCGTATAGCTCTTAGAGTTTACAATGATATTAAACGTAAAGCACGTAAGAATCCTAAATTTGAACGAGTTCTTGATATATTTAAAAGTCATGGTATTGAAGATTTTACTACACAAAGTATAGCAGAAAATACTAATGTTATATTTGCTCGTGCTGCAAATCTCTATCGTGATTTAGGTAATTATATTAATAGTGAAATTAATAATTTCCAAGATACTGGTTTAAGTATTGATAATATTGAACTTTATGAACGTGCTGCTGAAGATAAGGAATTATTGCAAGACTTAGTAAGTTTCTTACTTGAAGCTCGTACTATTGGTAAATCATTTGACCCTATATTTAGATATGATGTTACAAGTCTTGATAGCGCTACTGCAAGAAATCTCGATACTATTAAGAAATCTATAAACTCCATTCGTAACAATATTAAAGTTGTTACTGCAATGAAGAATATATTTGATATTACTTTTGCTCAATTTAGTCGTAATCCTGTTATTAAAGAAGGTCTTGTTAATTTACGTGACCAATTTGGTGATGCTGATTGGTTTGATTCAGTATTTAGTGATATTCATGAATTAAATAATTCTCAAATCCAAGTTGTTCTTCGTTTTGTTGAAGCGCAAGTTGAGAAAGTAAGAATGAAAGATATTCCTGAAAGCGTTAAAGCTGTAAGAACTAAAATTGCAGATATTATTGCTAAAGATTCTAACTTTAATTGGAATAATGTTAGACGTAATAATAAATTTGTTACCCCTTATAATGAGAAATTTATTGAGGATAGATTAAAATATAATGATGCTGTAAAAGAAGCTCGTTATACTTATGGTGAATATTCTGTTGAGTATTATAAAAAGCTTCTTGAAAAAGATAAATGGTATAATGATAATGTTGAACAAAAGATTCAAAAAGATTATTATACTCGTAAAAATGCTTATCTTACTAATGTTCTTAAGTATGCTCCTGATCATTTTGTTCGTTATAAATATATCATGCACGAACTTTATGGAACAGGTAATTTTAATAGAGCAGATTTATCTGATGAACAACTTAAACGTCGTCATGAACTTGTAAAAGAATTAAGACTTCTTAGAAGCGATGTTTATGAAGATGATACTATGAAGAGTATGAAAGATCTTCATAAAAGTTCTGTTCTTAATACTTACATTGAGTCTATGCGTAACCTTAATGAAGAGTATTTTGAAAAGGAAATTGTTGAAGGTTTTGAAGAGAATCTCGAATACTATCTTGATATTATCAAACGATATGAAGCTAATCATCCTTATGAAACTTTAGATGAAAGACTTAAAGATGATAATTATTTAGACGCTTATAATTGGCTTAAAGCTAATACTATTAGACGTGTAGATGCTGAGCTTCGTGACCAGATTTCACAAGCATTTAAAGATCTTGGTACTAATTATGAATTTAAAAATGCCTATAAATGGTATTTAGATAAACATCCGGATATTATTGATGGCGATGGTGTTGTTGATGGAACAAAGATTCCTCAAACTGTTATTGAACAGTTGAAGAAAGACTTTGAACGTCGATATGCTATGGATAGCGATAATCCTCATGTAGCTGCTACTATTAGAGAAGTTCCTGCTGATAGAAAACAAGTTAATGCTAAATTCTGGGCAGACCTTGGTACTCGCCAAGCTAATGCTTATGATGAAATTTTAGATAGATATAACCAAGAAATTAATAGTATTCTTGAAAAAGCTGTTGATGACCAAGGTCATATTAGTTCTAAAAAGTTATTTGATTTAGGTAAAGATACTGTTCAACGTTTAGCTGAACTTTATGACTTATCTAATGCTCGTAAAGAATTACTTAAAGATGAAAGTGATAAAGGTTGGCGTAAGAAATTTGCCAATGCTGTTACTTTTAAACATAATACTGAAGCATTTAATAGAGAATATAATTGGGCTCTTACTAATCTTACAGGCGACAATCTAATTCTTTGGTCTCAGATTTTTGCTAAATGGGAAAAAGGTACTCTTAAAACAGATAAGGAAAATCAATTACTTCCGGGTGATAATGTTTTTGGATACTTTGAACCTAAAGATGAAAAATATGTAAATAATAAAAGAGCTGAAGCTATTAAATTTATTCAGGACAATATAGAATTTGTTCCTACTGAATATTATACTAAAGCTATGAACCTCGCCCGTAAAGAGGGACGATGGGAAGAATGGTTTAGAGAAAATCATGTTTTTAATCCTTATACTGGTAAATATGAACCTCTTACTATATGGACCAATTTAAATGTTAAAGATGATCCTAATGGCACATCTCGTTATAAATATGATGCTATTGGAGATAATGTTACTTCCGAAGTAAAGGAAAATAAAAAGAATGATAAGTATGATAAGCATAGCTATAATTACAATGGTAATCCTGCATACGCAAGTAATATTAAACAAAGTCCTGCTGAAAAGGAAATGGTTAACTATTTACAAAGTGTTATGCGAGCTTATTCTGGTAATGATCGCATGCTTAGTTGGGTAGGAAAAGATAATATTCCTCGTTTACGTCTTAAAGATATTAGTCCTAAAGAAATAGGTAAAGAGCTTTTAGGTGCTGCTGGATTTTCTATTAATGCTCGCAGTATGAAATGGAAAGATGAAGTAGGTTATGAGTATGACGTACCTGCTGATTTTGACATGTTTGCAGAGCTTAAAGGAAAAGGTACTAAAAATCTTATTAATATTCGTCCTCAATTATCTGATGAAACTGACGCTGAATATAAAGAATATGTAGAACTTACTAATAAGCAAAACGAAGAGATTAAAAAGGAGAATGCACGTATTGATATAGAGCTTGCTAATGACAATATGTCAGACGTAATGGAAACATTTGTTGCAAGGGCTATTGAATACAATGCTAAAGAAGCTATTAAACCTTATCTTTATTTATTGTTACAAGATCTTAAAGATAATCAGGCTTATAAAACTGCTCCTTTGAGTGGTCAACTTCGTGAAGATAGATCTAATTCTGTTGAAGGTTATACTGAATATAAGAAAGAAGAGCAACGTAAGAATATTGAACTTGTTGAAACTTATATTAATCGTTTTATTTATGGTGAATTTAAATCTGGTAATAGAACTTTAACTGAAGTTGCTGATCTTTTCCAGAATCTTACTTCTGCTAAATATATGATTTTTAACCATACTGGAGGTGTTGCTAACGTTCTTACCGGTTGGACTAATATATTTGGTGAATCATTTGCTAAAGAATTCTTTGATAATAGTGATTGGGCACGTGCTCATAAAGATTATCTTGGTTCTATTCATTATATTCTTGCTGGATTATATGATGATGGTCATAGAAATCTTATTGATGGCATTATTAAATCTATGAATGTCGTTAATTTAGATGAAATGCTTGAACGTAGGTCTGGTGAGAATTGGGAACAATGGATTCAAAGAGCGCGTAATTTCCTTTATTCTATGCAATCTTCCGGTGAGCATTATATGCAAAATACTGCAATGATTGCTATGATGTATAGTCATAAGTTGTATCAAGATGATAAAGGTAAATGGACTGTTGGTAGTTTTGCTCATTATGCTTGGCACAAAGATAAAGCTATTCTTCGCAGGTTAGTCGCTGATAATCCTGTATTGCTTCGAGATTATAATCAATTTGCTGAAAGTATTGATAATGATATTAAGAATGCAAAAGATTATGCTCAATTTACTAAAGACTTTAATGTTGAGTTCTTACAAATGTATGGCGATAAAGAAATCACTCGTCGATATATTGAAGAACGTGATAAAGAGCTTAAAAAAGCTAAAGAAGAGTTTAATACTTTTGAAAACGTTAAAGATCAATTTATATATGATAATGGTGTAGTAGTTGTTAAACCTGATTCACATCTTACTTCTGATGAACTTGCTAAATTTAAAATAGCTGTTATTTCTGTTAATAAAAAAATACATGGCGTTTATGACAAAATAGGTGCTGCAAATATTGAAAAGCATTGGTGGGGTAGTGTTGTTATGCAATATCATAAACATATGTATCCCGGTATTATGAAACGTTGGCGTAGACGTGGATATTATAATGAATTTAGAGGTTCTGTTGAACGAGGTTCTTATGTTTCTTTAGCTTCTTTGCTTAGTACTGAATTTAGAAGTACTATTAAAAAAGCTAAAGAGTTGCATGGAGATGATACTCAAGCTGTTATTATGGAAAGTATTAAAAATATAGCTCGCGCTATGATTAATACTATTACTAATTTAAGACTTAATTATCAAACTCTTCCTGAATGGGAAAAAGCTAATATTCGTCGTATCCAAGGTGATTTAGGTGGTATTATGGCCGGTATGGTTGGTCTTATTGCTCTTGGATTACTTACAGGTGGTGATGACGACGATGAACTTTATGATACTACTTGGTATAACTTTATGCTTTATACTGCTGATAGATGGATTACTGAGTCAAATTCTTATACCCCTTGGGGATTAGTTACTGAGGGTAAAACTCTTTGGAGTTCTCCTGTTGCTGCATTTAAAGCACCTGAAGATTTACTTAAACTTCTTAATCTTAGTATGCAGGCTCTATTTGATGATGACTTTAATCCTGAATATACTACTGGACGCTATAAAGATGAAAATAAACTTACACGTCTTATTATTGGTAATGTTCCTCTTATGCGTAATATTAATCGTCTGGAACAATTGGAAAAGAATAATCAGTACTATCGTTTAGATGATAATTCTATAAGAAACGCTATTGTAGATAATATTGTAGACTGGTATAATAAATAACCAGTTGTAGCTCGTACTAATAAAAAAGCCCGTATTAACACTGTAATTAGTGCTAATACGGGCTATTTTGTTTGTGGTTCGTAAAGGAAATATTGATATTGTCAGCGTAATGAGGTGTTAAATGACCATAACAAGTATTTATAAACTATATGATTCATTAATTATTTAAATAGATGTAGTTGTTTGATTTTAGCATTGACGCGCTTAAAAGGTCGGATTTGGAGTATTTCATATAATTATTATACAACCTACCATGAACTTTAATAACAACAATATCACTAACAATATCAACAGCTGGAGGGCATCAATTCCTCTACGGGGGAGCGCGAGGCGAAGCCTCGCTATCTCCATTTCTCAATGGCAGTTGTTACATCAACATATTTATTTACTCCCTCAAGAATAGTAAAATATTCATTTTTATTAGCAGGAAAAGCTGCATTTATAGCTTCTTTTGAAAATATAAAAGAATCTAAAGGAGTAATAACAACGGTAGGAAAATCTTTAATTCCAATTTGTGAAAGTATAACATTAGGTATATCTTCTTTATTGTAAATATGAAAGGTTATACCAGCAACGCCAGCATAACCTTTCACTACTTGTAAGAAAATATCAGTCATAATGTTGCAACTTTCACAGCCTTTTGTTTTAATAAGCGCAACAGTCATATTTATTTAAATAAGTATAATAATAAACACATAGTTTCTCCATTAATTTCATTACAAAGATTATTATTGGAACAACTATCACATTTTATTCTATTTTCCGGTAGAACCATGTCCGCCTTCTCCTCGTTTTGTTTCATCTGGATTAAGATTAGCTTCTTCAAAAATAATTTCATTAACTTTTTCAACAGAAATTTGCCCAATACGATCTCCAATCTCGAAAGGAGGTTTATTTTCCATACGAAGACTTTCAACAGATGAACGCCAACGAGTAAGACCTGTAACACTGCAAATAGCTGATACTGTTTGTGCTAATACATTGATTGCATTACGAACAGCAGCAGAAGTACGAGGTTTATATGAGAAAAGATAAGAACCACGATAGCCATAATCACCTGTACCAACACTATTAGGAAGATAACATTCAGTTTTACGGTTAGAACTACGAGGAACTAATGCAATCCAATAACCTTTTTGAGGTTCAAGACGAAGACAAGTATCATAAACCCAACAATCTTTATCAGTATCGTATGTACGCTTAATAGCAAATACATCATATTTTGCATCAGTATCGTAAGCTTTAATAGGAAGAAGAGATTTAAGAGGCTGAAGACCTTCAGCTTCACGATTAGCGTTAACTAAAGCCAACACTTCATCATGAGCTTCTTTATCTGTAAATTCATATTTTACAGTATAAACTTTTTTATTCTCTACTTCAACAGGAGCGTCTTTTTCTGTTTTAACTTCTTCTTTACTGTTAAAATTAATTTCTTGTGCCATTATTTATTTCTTTTTAATACCATTAATTCCCCACTGCAACACAAAACCAAGAACTTCCCAAATTTTATCCTTAGCTTTTTCTACAGCAAATTTTTCACCAATTTCTATATTATAATTCTCAGCTTTAACACAACTTGCTTGTCCATGAACTTCAAAATCATTCAAAAGAACCAAAGTAGTGTTTGTAGTCTTACTTCCAACTTTAGCAGAAAAAGTATCTTTAACAAAGTTATCTACATCTTCTGAGGTAATACGTTCACCTTTTTCATCTCCAAGCTGAAAGTATACAGATTCGAATACATCTTTAGGACTAAATGAAGTATATCCATTAGGATAAACAACTTTATAACCATCTTCAATATCGTAGACTTTATTTGTATTCTTATAAGTTTCATTACGATATTCCATAGCTTCTTCCATACTTTTGAAGAAGTTTTTATTGCAACAAATAGCTGGTTCTGCATCAATAAGTTTGATACCAATATATTTATTCATTATACTGCTTTTTTAGTGTTAATAATTTCAAAAGCGTTATCAAACGCATTACTTAATTTTCGAGATTTATCTCCATATAAAAGACTATCCATACGTTTATCTCCTTCAGCACTATCAACATTAGAATAGTAACCAGTAATAGCATTTACTGCTCCCCACCAATTACCAACTTGTTCTTTTTGACCAGGACCTTCAAAATAGTAACGCCACATGTTACTAATAATATTAACTTTACGCATTGAAATCTTAGCAGCTTCAATACAGTTAAAATTACGTTCAATAACATGTTTAATATTATATCCGTAAGCATTTACAGATGCAAGTTCATCATCAGTAAGAACGCTATTGCAAATATATTGCATAACTTCTTCGTCTTTAGCAGTTGCTTTAGCAAGTTTAGCATATTCTTTCTGACAGAACGTAGCTTTCATAGTACAAATTTCAAGAAGTTCTTTAGCAATAACAATATTATCATGAACAGAAGCAGTATGTCTAAAACTTACATAATTAGTAGCATTTCTAATAGCAGCACTTAATGTATTTTCACATACAATTCTAATAGGAGTAAATAATATTTTAACTCCAGTAGAACCATCATGTGAACTCATAAACACTAAATAATTTTCAACAGGATCTCCACCAACAAATACAGTATTAGGTAATTTAGCACTTACAAACACTCTTCGACCTTTATCAAAGCAACCAGCTGTTTGCCAAATAGCTTTATTAAAACCAATAGCGTCATTAAAGAACTCAAACGCTTTAACATTTTGAACAGGAGTATATTTTCCTTTAACAATTCCTAAAGGATAATTAAGATCAGTACGATAGGTAGCGTAAAAATTGTTAACATCTGCATATTCTGCTCCCCCGTAAAGGAAATGACCCTCTTCCATTTCATCAGAAGTATGAGCAGGTGGCATTTTAGCTACCAACTCACACTTGGCAACATTCCAATCAAGATTAGCTTTCTTAATGACATCTTCAGCAGTTTCACAATCAGACACATTAATAGCTCCGGAATGTTTAAAAGGAACACCTTTTATTTTGAACATAAAATAGCAATTATTAACATAATAAATAATACTACTGAACAACAAGTACAATATTTACCTTTTTTAATATAATCATTATACCAATAATTAGTAATCTCTAAAAACTTTTTGTAAATATTATTAAGTTTATAATTATCTACTACAAACCTATTTGCTTCTTTAACACCTTGTGCTTTAAAAAGATAAGCAAGGCCCATTATTAACCAAAATATTCCTAATATTTCAATAACTACTATAATTGTTTCCATCTTCTTTAAATTTAAAGTTTCGTAAATCTATATTTTTAAACTTATCATCTTTTAATACAGGAACTTCATAAAACTCCATAAGAGCTTTAAGTTTATTAGAACGAGAATCAATAGTATAAATAATTCTATCATTCATACCAATTCTAACACAATTACAATCAAGATTTATAGGATCTTTAGGCATAAAAGTATCGCCTTTTACATATACTTTTTCTATATATTCATTAGTAACAACTCCTCCTTTGGAAAGATATATTTTATCAGGAGCATAAATACCATTATAATCTTTATAATATTTAAATACTGCATTATAAAACTTTTTACAAACAATTTTATAAGCATTAGCGTAGTATATTGTATCAGTAACAGTATTTTTAACTAAATTTTTACATCTCTTATATCTTACAAAATTATTATAAAGATTTTCAACTTCATCTTGTTCAAAATCTACAGGAATTAATGTTTTACCATTACAAAGATCTATAAATAATTTTAATATTTTATCAGGAGATTCAGTGCTAATCATAATATCTAAATTATGACTATCCCAAGTCTTACAAAGATCTTCAAGTATCTTAGCAGTATAAGATGATATTACACTACTTTTTGCAGCAAGTATAAGTTCATCTTCAATTCTTTTAATAAAATCACTCTTTCCCACATTATTTAATATTAATACTTGTATTAACTTTAAGTTCGGCAATACTTAAATCGCTTTCATCAATAGTCTTTATATATCCTTTAATAGAATCTTTAGTAGTACAGAACGCAACATCTGAACAATAAGTTAAAGCACTAAATGCTTTAAGAATATATTGAGTATCAGTAAGTAATTCTTTAGGAGTTAAATCAAAGGAAATTTTATAACGAGTGTTAGCAAAGTCCCCCATAGTAAAAGGAACAAAATTTTCACCATATTTAGCTGTACATACAGCATTGATTGCTTCTAACATTCCAGTAGGATCAATATCTTCTCCTGTTTCAAGAATACCTTGTCTATAAAGTTCACGAGCATAATCAAAGAATTCTTCTGTAAGAATAGCAATACGATCTTCTTTAAGTTCTACTGCTTCAGTATTCCTTGTAAATAATTTTGCATCCCAAAGCTCAAGAACACTATTTCCAAATTTGCCTTTAACTCCATAACGAGTTACTGCATCAGTAACTACTGCTCGTAAACGTTTAACACGATTTTCACGTACTTTTAGGAGATCATCAATACCTTTCTTTCGTCCTTTAAGAATAGATACATTATCTTCATAATAACGAATAGCTTTTACATACTTAGAAACTTTATTTTCAAAGTTTTCTTGCGTAATCATTAATCTCTGCTCCAATTCAGGAGTTAATTCTCCACCATTATCTTCAAGTTCCATAAAGATAACTTCAAGATCTGCTTCAATATTAAAGATACTTTGTTCAATATTTACGTCTGACATATGTATTTACGGTATAAATAGTTTTAACTGTAATTCTTCCACAAGTTTCACAACGAGAAACTATAACTTTTCCGACAGTACAACCCCTATCATCTAACAAATCATGTCTTTCAATGATTTGATATTTATGACCATGTATAAAACAATCCCAACTCATAATATATAATCATTAAGTTCTACATTAATAATATCAATGTTAATATTCTTTTTTACGTTAATTAAAAAATACAATAGAATCATATTTTTTACTTGTTTAGCTTCAGCAACACTTTTAAAATTCATTGCTTCATTAATATCAGCAGAAAATTCAGGAATTTTATTTTCATAGTGAGTATAATATTGTCTTATACCATCTATGTAGGACATTATAACATATTTCATGTTAGTATCGTTTAATAGGTGTATGCTCCATATATTCTGTATATTGACATGATTTTATTATACCATTTTCATCTATATAATGATAAAGACTTGGATTTTTCTTTGCATATTTATAAAACATTTGTCCTATAATTTTAGCATTAGGATGAGGTTTTCCAGTAGTACCAAAATATCGTTTATTTATGACTTCAATAAGTTCTTTAATATTATAAGAATAAGCAACTTTTGTAGCAGTTGCAAGAGGTAAATATTCTCTTGCATCTTGTGGTTGCATAAAATATTCAATGTGTTTATTATAAAATTTAAAATCTTTATACCATTTGATAATAGATTCTTCAACAGTAGAATCATAATATCCTACATTAGGACCTAATAATCTACAATGAGTGTTACACCAAGGATGTGTTTTATTATCAATAGTTACATAAAGTGTATCATTATCCATAAAAGTTTCGATATCTTCATCATCTTTTATAAATAAATCAAACCACCAAGGCTGACAAATAACTCCACCTTTAGAATAGAAATTAACATATCTTGTACTTTGTTCCATAATATTATTAGGAGAAGTACGATTAAGTTCACGAGAAGTAGAAATTTGAGTAACAACTACAAATGTATATCTTTCGTTTTCAGGAATCGGTATATCGCACCAGTATTTTTCTATAAATTTATTTCCAAAGTTTTCAGAAGCGAATTGATAATTAGTAGTAATATATAAATTCCCATCATCATAATTCATTAAAACAAAAGGAGATTCTTTATATTTATTATATAATTCTTCTGCAAATACATGATCTGCTATTTTAAGATAAACTGAACCATGTCGTCCAATACTTACATGTCCAGCTTTAATATGTTTTAAACAAAACATTTTAGCATCTTCCCAAGTATTACTTTTTTTAGGTTTAGAAGCATAACAAAGTCTTGCTCCTCGTTCCATATTTAACCACATTTGTTCAATAGTGTGATTAGTAGGTAATAACTCAACTGATGGTTTTACTATTTTCATTGTCTTTTTGAGAATTTATAATATTACCAAACATTCTTTCAAAATTATTTTTATCTATATAAACGTATCCAATAGCTATTTCATTATCGTTTAATATTTGTTTAGCATCTTTTTTATTTATTATAACAGTACGTCCAGTACAACTAATTATTTCTCCTGTATTAGAAGCATTTACTTCAACAAAGAATATTTTACCATTATTGATTTGTTCTTTACATTTATCACATAAAGTGCTACCAATAATATATTTTGGAGCTTTAATATCTCCTTTAATCTTTCCAAATAAAGCTATTCCAGTTTCATTTCTACATATTGGACATAAACATATACTTGGATTAATTCCATGTTCTTTACTTATCTTTATACTCATATTGTCATAGTTGTTATCGTTTTAAATGAAGATCCCCCGTAAAGGATATGTACCCACTACAAGAGAGTATTAATACGTTCGGTACTCTTAATAGCTTTAGTATAAATATCATTACTAATCCGAAGAAGATTATAAAATAAAACCATTTTAGTATTATCATTATTAACTTCATAATCCGCTTTAATATCACTCATATCTTCGGAAGAATGATTATCAGTAGATTTAGACGGTCTATTAAGTTTAATAACTATACCTCCTGTTTTAGTAATCCATTCTTGTTCGTTAGCAAAACGAACATCAGGTATTAGACAAAGTCCTTCTTTACGGGCGAGCTGCCATGCTCTACCAATAGTAAGTTTAACCCACCTATTGTTTTCAATTTGATTACGAACAATATCTGTCCCAAAGTACTGTAAAAGAGTTCGTAGTTTAATAAACACAAACTGATAATTATTAATATAATAAGCAAGAGGAGTATTTTGTAAATCTTCAATATTTATATCTTTGCAAATATCTTCAGATTTATCAAATCTTGCATCATGTTTAGGCTTATCAAAGAAAATATTACCATGAACTTCATACCAAAGTTCATCTTTATATACTCTACTATCGAAATGTTTTCTATTTATATTAAATAGCATAGAAAGCATATCTTTAAGATAATCAGCAAAATGAATAACAGGAGGTTTAAACTTTGTTTGTTCATACCTTAAAGCCCACTCTTTATAAGTAGCATTAGTAATACCACTTTTAAAGATGTAATGAATCATTGATGCAGCAGTATCTTTACCACTATTTTTAGCACCACTAATTCCTATAACAATTTTATATTTTTGTTCCATGACGGCAATATACGAAAAATTATTCAATTTCGTATAATATTTTTACGAAAAAGTTATTATATAAATTTAGTAGATTTTAGGCGATTTGAGCGCATTAAATTTTAGGCTTAACAAATGTATTACTTTATATATAGAATTGATTGTAGAGGCCCGGAGGTATCATTGCTGACATTTGGGCAAAGGAAAAGCGGAGCAATTGCTCCGCTTTGTTACATATTATCAGCATTAATATAATAAATATCATATACTTCAGTAGCTTCTACAATACCTACTTCAATATTTCTTGTTCTTGTACAGCAATCATTAAGATATTCTTTTAGTTCACCACGAACAGGTATAACAAGTCTACCATATCCGTCCGTATGACATATACGGCAGTCTCTATTAAACTTAACTCTATTAAGTAAAAGATAATATCTTCTACCTACATTGGGGACACTACGAGCACATTCTATGTAGTATCTATATTTAGGACTAAGACCGGGAATATATAATAAACCTTTAGTATTGTTATAAAACGGTAGTTTATTATTAGTAAGTGGATTTATAATATCAAATGATAAAATATCAGGCATAGATTATTAATCTATAAATTTAACTTCTTTTACATGAAACGGAACTTTATCCACCCCAGACCTTTCACCAAAGGTAATGAATAGTTTACGTCCAATATATTTATCTCTATGGATAAGTATTTCATTTTGGTAATCAAACGTACCATTAACATGAACTTCAAAAGTATTATCATTAATGTCATTACGACATAAAAGCAAGGGAATGTCACTACGCTTAGTGCCTTCCGGATAAATATCAATAACTTCAAATACACCATCAGTAGTTCTTTTATATTTAATCATCGTGTTGTTCCTCTTGCCGAATTGGTATTCTGCATTAGGGTCACGAAGAATAAGACCTTCAAAACCAATATCTATAAATTTATCACGCATTTGTCTTGCCTTTTCTGTTGAACTAATTTCAACAATAGGAAGAACAACAAATCTATCAATATTATTTAGATGATCTTCTTTACATCTGATATGTTTAGGAGACTTTATTGTATAAAGTTCTTCAATACGTTTGAATTGAGTATAATCTTGTATAGCAATATCATAACACCAATATTGCAACATGGCATTTTCAATACATTTGGGGTCTTTAACAAAATGATTAATTTCATTAACAGAATATCCTGGAAGATAAATTTCTCCGTCTAAAACATAATCTTCGTCAATCATTTTATCAAGAAGCCAGTCAGGAAGAATTTCAAGGAGATAATTTTCTAAATGATAAAGACTTTTCCAATAAGTTCCTTCACGAGATTGAAACAAAAGTTTATAAGGTGTAAAAATATCACCTTCATTTCTTTTAGCACTAATAAGGCAACGCAGACCGTTAATCTTAAATTGACCAAGGCGATTACTTATTTTATTAAATACATTATCGTTATACACTTTAGCAAGCATAGGAAGCAATGTACCATCAGAAGTAGTACGGTCATAAGGAAGATACGTTTCTAAGTACTGAGCTAACATGCTTTCCTCTACGGGGGGACAAATAGTATCGTCTTTTATTTCATCAAGAAACTTATACCCTTGTTTAAGTTTTTCATTATACTTACTTCGAACTTCATCTATACTTGCACGTTTAGTGCAAATAGTAGTAATAATATTTGCACCTCCTACTATTCCATGATGAATGTCATAAACATTTTGACTTATACATTCAGCATACCAATAACAAGGTTTACCATGATTATTACGTCTATAAAGTGTTTTTTCTCTCATTTCTTTGTAAAATTAAATGTCATCATATTTAAAGGTACTTCAACCTTACTCTTTTTAATTTTATCTAAAGCATTAGGATTCTTACGAACAACATGCTTTTTAGTTTTAGTATCTTCAAGAAGATAAGCATCTTCTCCAGTAATTAAATCGTGAGTTTTATATTTAGCAATTTTACCACGTTTAACTTGTTTCTTTTTAGGAGCAGGAGGAGTATAAGGATTATTTCGTTCAAATAGAAGATTTTCTTCATGTCTTTTAATTAGTTTACCAATCCATAAATCTTTGTTTCTTTTAAGATTGATATTAACTACTTCGTCATCACTATCTTCTTTAACACTATTAATGACATAAAGATATGCTTGTATATGTCGAGCATACATAGGATAATCGGTCATCATTGGACGACCACAACTGTATTCTCTTGTACAATCCATATCTTTAAGTAAATCAGTAAGTATAGAAGACGTCATGTTAGACTGTATTCTTCTATTTAATTCTCTATAATCTAAATGATTTAAATTATGGTCTGGAAACTCATAAGTTTCACCATTATAATCTATAATCATAACATACTTAATGTAGTCTTATATATAATAACCCTTTTGGGTTTACCTAACAAGCAATAATTGTATTTAAACCATTTAATAGGGTCAACAGCAGGATGCCAACGAAACTCATTATCAATAGGATGAACAATACCGGATTCGTAATCAAATCCACTACGCATTTGATTCCCTGCAATATCAGGAGACATAGGAAGTACTCTCCTAATAACTTTACGATCTTCATCATTATCAATATTTACTTCTCCGTATAAAAATACTTTATCTTTATTAATTATTTCCTTACCATTAGACCAAGCACAAAGTCTATCAAGGTTTTTCTCAGTCTTTTCATCAATAGCTTCCATTACAGCAATTTGTGCTTTATCAAAACGGGCTACTATCGTTTTCTTTCTTATTCCTAATAGATTCAATTCTTTTAACATAATTCTTTATATATTTAATGGTTTCTACTATAAATTTAGTACATTCTTTTGAACCATATTTAGCACGAAGTTCAGAAAAGTCTTTACAACCATAGACTTTAGGAATTAAAACTGCTGGAATACGATATTGTTTTCTTAGATTACAAGCCTCAGAAAAACCTGTTTTATCGTTGTCCATAAAACTAATAATATTATAAGGATTCTTTTCTTTAAGCTTATCATAGAGCCAATAATATTCAGCAGTGCTAAGTCTGTAATTTTCAGCAGGTATGTTAATAACACCTATGTTATACGGGAATGTTCCCCCGTAAAGGAAACGCATCATCCATAGTTGCTTGTCAAGACTAACTCTGTCTTTTGTAGACTTCGTTATAATAATATAATCATAATCATCTCTTTCAAGATTATAAATACCTTCAAGATGATTACAATTAGTAATGAATCGAGTATCTTTTTTATCTCGTTTAGGAAAGTATAATTTTATATTGTGTATACCATTGCTATCTCGTCCAAGAACATAAGCATAACAAGGATCGTCAGAGTCATAGTAATATTTTGGTTGAGGATTAATACGTCGATTTATATAATATTGGTCTACTGCATAAATAAAATGAGTATTTAACCAATTAATATCAACTCCTATATTTCCCCAATAAGTAATATCATCTGTGTTCCATTCACGATTAACAAATTCAATAATTGGTTTTGATTTTTGAATACGAATACGACCTTCAGCAAGATGACCAGCAAGATTTGGATCAACAGCTGTACCATAGATAATATCACTAAATGTAAGAGCTATATGTTTTAGAACTGCAATAAAATCTCTTTTATTTTCGACATTAATAATTTTATTATATGTACCTGAGATAACATATGCAGCTATGTCAAAACAATCACCCCATAGAAAACCTGAAAAGTCTTTATATTTTAGTTTGCCTCTATTGTCATATTTAAAACCAACAGTAGGATGATTGTCTATTCTTAATGTAGAACAGATAAGTTCTCCTGTGTCAACACAATGTTGAATAAGTTGCTCGGGAATACCAAGATAAACAGAAAATATTTTGATTTGGCTAACCTTTGAAAGAATATAATTCTTATTAAGATTAGTATTATTTATATTTCTGCGCATAGGATAAAAAAATACCCCACACAAACCATTATAATAAATAACAGTATGTGTGGGGTTTGCGAAAGCTCAAATACTAACTATATTGAATTAGAAAGGTAAATCACTTACTGCGTCAGTAAATGCGGGGATAGGACCTCCATCCGATGCAATAGCACCATCTGCAAATCCTGCCGGAACTCCACCCATAGGTGCTCCGGGCATACCGGGAACAGCAGGGTTAGTAGGAGTTTTGGCAATATCCATAGGCGCAATCCTTTCTTTAGTTGCGTCAATTTTAAGAATAGGAGCTTTGTTAGTAACAAATAATTCGAGAACACCTTCACCAACAAATCCGGGGAACGCAAGATCACCAGCGCGATTACCACCTTCAATAGCTTTCCATTGTCCTTTGTTCTTAGCGAAACGAAGCAGTTTCATCCAAACAGGAACAATCTTACCATCAGCGGTAACATATACAGGCTTACCATTCTTTCCAGTATTCATAATGTTAACGAAATTCTCAAAGAGAACACGCCAACCGTTAATTACTTCGGTAGGATCTACGCTAACATATTCTCCGTTATCATCGAAATCCTCAAAAGCAAGAGTAAGAGCATCCTCTTGGTCTCCAGTCATAGGACTGCCTTTAAGGAGATAAACATCAAGAATATGTTTCATATAAGCCATGATGCGGTCAACCTGCCAAGCCTTAGAACCATTAGGAATAGTATCCACATTAGATTCAGCAGGCAAGAATTGCATAGCTACATAGCGACGTTCACTGGCAACAGGATGATTACTTGCAAAGGTAAGAACAAGCTTCGGTACAGTCATTCCATTAAAAGACGGCATACCAGTCGTTTCTTCACCAATAGTAATGTCCTTAACTTCAACGCTTTCGAGATGACCTTGAAACAAACCATTAGCTTTATTAGCGTCACGAACATCATCAAACTTCAAACGACTTGTAGCACGAGTTTCATTAGAAATACCACGACGCTTCTTTTTGTTAGTAACTTCAGCGGGCTGGCCAGCAACCGCATTAGCAACTTTTTCTTCACTCATAGTTCTATAAATTTTTAATTAAACGTTTAATTAGACAAAAATAGCCGGAGCAGTAGCATTATCACCACTACTCCGACTACAATTTAAGATACAATGAACGGACTACTCTTCAGAAACTACTTCACCCTCACCTGCGGGTTTCTTAGCACTTACACGAACGGGCTTCTTGTCTTCCGACTCACCAAGAATAAGCATAGAAACTTCTACATCCTTATAGCCGTTGTTAATAATACACTTCTGAATGTCATCAACATCAACAGAATAAATACGGTTAACAGTATCAGCGGCTTCACCAAGATCAGCTTTAAGCTGTGCCCAAACATTCGAATCCGTAAACGTAAGGTTTACACCAAGACCCGTAACATTCGAAGGGCTGGCAGCTTTCGAACCCTTAAACTTGTTAACCTCGACAGGCTGAACAAAAGGACAAAGCAAATTCTTCTGCTCAGCCTCCGTAATACCATCACGGTTAAGAGCCTCAATAAGCTCCTCGTTGTCACTCTCAAGAGCAGCAGCAAGCATCTCATTGAAACGAGCTTCAACAAGACGAAGACGATCAGCCTGCGTAAGACGCTCTTTACCAAGAACAGGCAGACCCTTGCTGTCATACTCTTGAATACCCTTTGCGATAGCCCACATATCGAACTCTTTGTGAATAGCGATAGCGGCTTCGGGAGTACCCCATTCCAGACCATTTTCCTGAACAAAAGCGACAAGCTCTTCAACCTTATTTGCGATAGCTTGGTCAATGTTAGCAACGTTATTGATAAACATTACATAATCACCATGCTGAATACCCAGAATACGAGTAACAGGACCAGTAATACGGAAACCGCCCTCAGTAGAGGTAGCAATTACCTGCGGATCAACAGTCACATTACGTTGGCCAGCAGCAACAACAGCAAAACCAAAACCCGAGCTTTTAACATTTCCAAAAGTTTTCATAATTCTTTGTGTTTAAAAATTAATTGTTTGATTTGTTTTTTGAGGAATAACTTTTTCCATTACTTGACTTCCTCAAAGTCAGCAATTTCAGTATCATTAAGTTCTTTACCCGAAATTATTTTAAGTTCAGTTGTTTCCATACAACCCATAATAACATCGGAAGCAATATCACGAGCACCATAAGTAAATGCTCTATGACCAATAAGAACTTTAGGATATTTCTTGTAAGTATCTTTCTCGAACATACCAGCAGTCATAGCTTCTGAAAAACTAAAACTACTAACAGCAATAACTTCTTTGCCGTTTACAGTACGACGAAATTCATATTCAGTAATATAATCGACTGCCTGATTAGGAATACGATAAATAGGACATTTCCCACTTTTAGTTATCGTGTCAACATCAGTCTTTGTAACCGCAATAGCAAAACGACTATCTAATTGATAACTCTTATAAATAGTCTTTCGCATATCACTATAAAACTGAACAGGATAAACATAAACTACATCTTTATCTTTAGAATTAATTTGTTTCTCTTCTGCCTCCTTACGACTTCTACATTTTTCAGTATAGTCTGGGAGAACATTATCAACATAAACATTAATGCCGTCTGTATATTCATACAGAGGTGAATAATTTTTAGTACAACGCCAAGTAACACCTGCCCTCGACAATAATGCTTTGATGATATGAATGTCAACACCTGTTTTACCATTAATAACATGGATATGTTCAAGGGAGGTACTGAAAGGAATATCGAGGTCTTTTGCTCTCATAAGAACAGCAAGACCCTCATTCACGGTCTTAATTCCACCTTTATCAGTCCTCATAATCTTATCGAGAAAATTCATTGCAGACGCAAGTTGTTTTTCATCTAAAAGATTAAGAGAATTAATAGAACCACCATTAAAATTACTAACAGCAGTAACGGGTTGTTTAACATCCTCTTTGACTATTGCTACTTTGGCATTGTCAGCAGTAGCTTCGTCATTCGGTTTGTTAGTTTGTTCCGTCATCATTGTATCAAAGAACGTTAATTGGTACTACAATTATAAGGATTAAATTTGAATCTACAAAATAATATCACCGGTATTTTCATCTATATATAAATTTTTTTGTTCATCCTCCACTATTGCGTGAATTGCGCTACCCTTTATTTTACTTATTGCAGTAGCTTCTAATGTACCGTTACAATAAAGATTGTAAATGATATTAGGATTAGTGGTAAAATGTAGGTCGGCAAACCTACCTTTAATAGTACGAATATCTTCACATAGTGGCGACGTAATAATCCACGCATCACACGTCAATTCCAGCCCGTTTAATGAGCTATTTTTTGTTGAAAGTATCTGAATATCACCGGAAATATATCTTCGTAAATTGGCCGTCGAAATCGCTTGTGAGCCTATGATTTTAGGCTCCCCCTTGTGAGCACCGGATTTAATAAGAATAGGAACTCCATCATTATCAATAGCAACAGCTTTCTCAATACAATCATGGTAATCGCCACATTTAACACCATTAGCGTTAAGATGTTTTGTAATCAAAGCTGCAAACTCACCTCGTTTAGAAATAATAACAAATTTCTTATTAGGATTATCTTTAATAATATCTAATATATGAGAAAGTTTAGCTTCATTATCTGTGACTAAATCTCTTCGTTTCTTCATAATTTCATATACTGTACATGCTTTTTCATACAGTAATGTAGGATTATATGCACTATCCACTTCTTTATTAAAAGGAATAGACATATCGAGAGTTTCAGACCAACCATTAGCACGAGCAATTTTATCACGTACTTCAGCACCAGATAAACCTAATTGTCTATCACCATGTTTGATTCTGTCAATATTTTTAATGTCACCAATAATAACCATAGTATTGCTAATATAAGCAGATTGTTTATCATATTCTGCTTTATCATCAGCTGAAATAGTAACTGCTATGCGGTGTTCCTCTACGGGGGAGCAAATAATAGCATTCCTTGCTTGTTGCATGCTAATTTCTCCATTAATAGATGGAAGTATAATATATACTTTACTTAAAGTTTGAGGAGCAAGAAATTTAGTATTAGTAAGTATATTCATAACAAATTTAGTACAGTCACAAAACATTTGAATAATGCTAAAAGGTGTAACATCAATAAGCACTACCAAATCATAATTATACTTATAACTTGTTCGAATATAATTCTGACTAACACAAGTAATACGCGAATGATCAATTTTAAGTCTATCAAATTCAGATATAAGTTCTTTTCTCATATCAAAACTTTGTACGACTATAAATATACTCGCATTGCCTCTTTTAGCTACAAATTTACCAATAGTGGTAACAGCTAAAGTGGCATAACTAAATGGCTTGTTACAATGAATAGTACCTTTACCTTTATTGTTTCGCCATTTATCAATAACAGTTTCATAGAATTGATTAAGTACCTCCATTTTCATCAAATAAAGTTTGAGTTATTCCACTATATTTTTTAATAAGAGCTTTACCGCTTTTGGTTTTATGTACAGGATCACCTTTTTGGGATGGCGAAATACCAAGTTTAATAGGATTAATAATTTTCATAGCTTCATTATAATAATATTGATAATTAATATCTCTTAAAGAAATATCTTTATCGTCAAGACTATTAAGAATTGTGCATTTATAACCAGCACATAGTTTATTTCTAATATTAGCTAAAGGATTAACTTTCTCCACAATAGTACCATTATTAGAAACATAAAATCTACAATTTCGTTGAGAAACTTTACGAATAATGTTACCATTTTCTACAATAGTTTCTTCAACATGAAATTGTTTACCAATATTTTGTGTTTTACAAAAATCAAGAACATTCTTTGCTTTATATAAAGTATCCATTACAGGAGTTTTATATAGAAAATAATCAACTACTGCTTTGGCAACGATAGGCATATCATAACCTTTCTTTAAATCTTCAAGATACATTTTAGGATTTAATGCACCTTTTGCAGTAATCTTTCCATTATACTCCTGAATGAAATAATTATTAATATCACGGTTAATATAACATTTATACTCTTCGCTATCAGCATCGAGTCCAGTAAGTTGTTTCCAATTATTAGCAATAGTATTAAAAGTTTCGATTTTATCTTCATATAGTTTGACAACTATACCATCAGTATTAGCGCTAATTACTTTTATCCCATTCAATTCCAATTCTTCACATAGCATCATAATCATTAGCTGACCATTAATAGTAACTTTAAGTACTGCAAGTCGATCACATAAATCACCTTTTTCGAAACCTAATTTACCGTAAATAGCGTTAATGACAATCTTAAGAACAGCAGCTAATATGTTAGCTGGAACTCCATCAATATCTCCTTTGGTATGTTTAGCTGTAACGCGAGTATCTCTAATCCATTTGATAAGTTTAACAAAAACTTTCTGGTCAAGATGAGCAGGTGCTACACCATATTGTACCATTATTGACGGGTAGAAGCTGGAGATATCCCAATGGACATATTTAAATCTTTTTAATGAAGCTTTTATTTGTTCCCCCGTAGAGGAAGCATCATCGGTCGGCCAATGACTATATAACGCTCCCGGGATATCTTTGCTATGTAAACCACCAGTAGCAATAGTATAAACTCCATCATTAATAGAAATCTCTTTACTAAACGCATCTTTACCAATAGAATATATTACTACATCTTTCATTTCTCGTAACATCTTCTGTAAAGGCTCTGTCTTAAAATTAATAAAGTCAAATATAACTTTCTTAAAAGCAAGAGCTTTGCGTTCAGTCTTTCTTCCTTTCCATTGAGAAGGATGAAGTCCACTCATTTCAGAATAGAACTTTTCAATAAAAGCATCAGAAATATTACTTCTACTCGAACTAAGTACATTTAGTCCATAAGAACGAGCAATATTATATCTTAAACGAATTTCATCAATATTAAGACGTATTATTTCACAACCAATAAAACAGTCGTTTTTATTATAATACATCATAGGAGGAATATATTCATCAATAATAAATCTTTCCCACTTATTAAGGAGAGAATTTAATTGAGCAGGAGTCATACCTTTATATCTCTCAATAGTATGATAATAATGTACGTCTTTTTCACATATAGGAGGTAATTCAAACTCTAATAACTCGTACCATTGTAAGTTAATAGATGTTTGTTTAAGACTTTTAGGAACAGGTTTACGTTCACCATTTTTATCTATAATAACACTTGCTTTATTTAAAGCAAATATCTGCATTACATCAATATCGGTATAAGGAAGTTTAAACTTATTCAGAGCATTCATATAAAAATCATTCTTATTATAAGAACGATCTTCATTTTGACTTTGAATAATCTTTTGTGAAGTTTCATATAATATTTTGATAAGTTCTTTAGTACTATTAACATTATTATGGTGCATAAGCAAAGCCGCTATCATAAACTTATCGTATCTTCCACTATTATAACCATACATATGAGTTGTAACAGGAATATCATCTCCGTTATCATTTTTCTCATAATGAGGTCTCATATCACTAATAGCTTTAAGCATAGCAAATAATTGACTATCGTCAGTATCAGTGATATAATAACTTTCAAATTTAACTGAATCTAATCTTTTCTTAATTTCAGCAACAGTAATTTTTTGAACAAGAGGTATTGGATTTCCTTTTTCATCACAAACATCTTTCATTGTTTCAAGATAGGAAGTAATATCTATAATAGTAATAGAAAAGAAATTCTTTAGAATTTCGACATCATAAAACTTTGACCTTATCATATCATCTATTTAATAGTTGAACCATAAGTAAACCAAAGTGTTTTTTAAATATTTCCCACAATTGTTTATCAGTATAGAAAACATTAGGATTTATAAGACGATGAAGTCTTGCATATCCACAATTATCTTCACTACCTAACAGATTATGAGTATATGATCCTAATAATACAATATCAGTAGGATGAATTTTATATAATTCATACTTTAAAATAGCTTTACATTGTTTATATGCTTCAGCAAAAGTGTTATAATCATTTAATCTATGACACTTTGTGGCAAAAGTAATATAAACATCTTCAAACATATTTCTATTAGTATAAGAACTATATATAGCAGCTAATATATTTATTATGTTACTATTTTCAAAATATTGTTTTTCAATAGTAGGTAATACCAATACTGTATTTGTTACAATAGTTCCAGTACCAAATACAATAGTTTCCTCGTCTTTAGCAAAAAGTCTATTAGGGCATTTAGAACAATATTCACATCTGCTTTTAACGAGTTTAGTTTGGACAAAACTTATACCATCTCGTCCATATCTTTCAGCACTTGGTCCTCTTCTGCCCATACTTACTCTCCATAACAAAGAATTAATTCTTTACGAGCACGAGAACAAGCAACATATAATCTACGAAGAAGATCGTCTTGGTTAGAATATGGTGCGCCATATCTATCATAGACCATATCGTTAACGTCTACAAATACTGTATCATAAGTAGAACCTTGGGACTTATGAGAAGTAATAGCAAAACCATAATCAATATCACGTGAAAACAGTATTCTACCATCACGACCTACAATATTTGTAGCAAGTATATATTTCTTTTTGAAATCATAATAAGACCTCCATTTAGCACCTCTATCTCCACCACGAGCATTTTTAGCATCAGTTATCAAACTTGTAATAACTTGGTAATATTTCTGAATACTAAATTTATCTCTATGATTAATAATAAATAAAGGTCGAGTAATACTGCCACCATGAACCATTTGGAATTTAACAAGGAATCCATTAAATCCATATGTAGCATCTACATAATCGACAATATCTTTAACCACATATTCTTCACTATTGTTAATAACAGTTTCCATAAACTCGTTAACAATAGTTTCATATGACATGATTAAGTCATTTTTAGTAATAATACTCTTATCAGAATCAGCAATAATAGAATGACGAATATAGTTATTCCAAGAAGTAACACAATTATTTGTATATGCTACAATTCTGTACATATCTATATTCTTAGTATATAATTCATCGTTAAACGATTTATCAATAAGCTCTTTAAATTTAGCTTTACCGCAAACAATAAAACCCTCATTGAGTTCATTATAATTTGCGGCACCTCGCATTCTACTAATATATTCAAGAAAACGATAAGTTCTGTTGTCAATATCTTCTCGAAGTATATCAAGTAGAATTTTAATAGGATTAGTAGCTTCCTGTCTTACTATCTGTTTAAGATAATAAACTTTAGTACATTTGGTAAATGCCGCACTCTTCTTCTCATTTACGGGGGGAAGCTGGCTGGCATCGCCTTGCATTATGATCTTAACTTTATTCTCTTTACAAGTCTTTATAATATAGTTTAGCAATTTAATCGGTAACATTGAAGCTTCATCTATAATAAGCAGTCTAATGTCTGCAATTTTAGGAGAAGCCATAGGATTAAATTGAGGATGTTCCGGATCAAAATCTTCAAGTCTTAAATCAAGACGAAGACCAAAAGTAGATTGAATAGTTTCTACTTTCTTACCATGAATAGCTGCGCTTAACACACGACAAGCCTTATGAGTAGGAGCGGTACATTTAATAACACTTAAACTGTACCTACAATGATTAATAATATAATCAGTAATAAATGTTTTACCAGTTCCACCAGCACCGCATAAACCTCTAATAAAATCTACATCGGACCAAGGAGTAGCAATAAAATCAATAAGATTCTTAATAGCTACCTCTTGGTCCTTTGTAAATTCAATTCGTTTATCCGAAGCTTCACCAGCTACGTTAAACTCCATTGTTATTCTTTCTATTTCTTTCTATTTCGTTATAGTGAGTTCTCCAATACAAAAATGCTACTTTAGCATCAACATTTTCATATTCCAATCGTACTTTCTTTATATTAAACAAAGTAGTACCATAAGGGTTTAGAAGAAGATTACCTTCAACTACACAACCGGGACAAAAAGGTAAATATTCTTCAAATACAGTAGTAGCATCGTTTTTAGTTCTTACAATACATAGTTTTTTACCATCAGTTTTTAACTTACGAGAAAATATATAAGTTTTACCTTTAGTAGAATAACATTCTTTAAGAATAGGAACTTTTACATCATTTACATTAACATAAAATTTACCATTTATATCAATGCAAACAATACCAGTCATTCCTTTCTTTAAAACTATATATTGTTTAGCAGGTTTATGTTCTCTTTTGTCTTTCTTTTTAACAACAGAGAAATTAAAAGTTGGCATATGCCATTACTTTTTAGGCATACGAACATCCATCTTTACCATAGAAGCCATACGAAGTTTTTTGATTTTAGGTTCAGATGGTTTATTATCTATTCTTTCACGAACATAAATCTGCGGTCGAAAACCTTTGTCTACACGAGCAAAATACCCATGATAATTGACAAGGCAATCAATCTTTCCAAGAGTATGAATACCTACTCCTTCTGCTGCATAAACAATACTTTTATTCGTAGGATTAATGTTTACCAACGAATGACGTTTAAGAGCAGCAATACACTCATTTTCCTCATAATGACGCTTAGCCATAACTTTACAATGATTTAAGATTTGTTATTAATTGTTATTATTTATTCCCCCGTAGAGGATAGCCACCATTAGATAGCCGATTTATTATTATTTTTCTCTAATTCATTAATACATATTTTAAGCCATTTAATTCTACTTTCATAATCTTTAAAATTAAACCAACTATCTCCTCCTAATATACGTTTATTAAACACTTTATGTTGTATTTCATAAGCATATAATTTCTTTTTATTAAGTTCAAGAAGAACTAAATATATATTTCTCATAGGAAAATCTAATACTATATTAATATCTTTATTAGTATAATAAACAATATCAACTAAAATATACCATGATATAGAACACATATAATATGTAGTATATTTTTTATGAATTCTAAATTTTATTCTTTCAATAACAGTATTATAAATAGCTATGCGTAATTCAGCAGGTATATCTTTTTCACGTTTAATACTATCTAAAATTACATTAGCGTTATCAGTTAATATAGTAGGCAAAGTATAATTTCCCATGATCATTTGTTATCTATTAATATTTTTAACTTTACAATGAATTAGATTTGTTATTATTCGATATTGTTTGTTTAATGTTGTTTCCCCGTAGGAGAAGCAACACGCTTTTCCCGTTTAATATTCTTATTAATAATATTAATACAATATGTTAGAACATCAATTCTGGCATAATAATCATAACCATCAAACCATGCAGCATTAGTAGTTGTAGTATTTATTTTAATTTTATGTTTTATAGCATAACGTTTAATCTTATTAACGTTTAATTCGGGAAATACATTTTGTTTTTTGTTATTAAGATTAAAATTACAAACAGATTCAAGATGTTCCATAGAAACAATAGTAAAATACATATTTTTTATTATAAGACATATAAATGCGCATCTTTCCTGATTTTTATATTCGTGTATTTCATTAATGGCCCATTTATATATTTCTCTACGTATAGTTCTTTTAATAGGAATATTGTTTTCTATACATTTAACTATATGAATATAATTATCATATATTATTTTAGGAAGTTCAGTTTGAATAATTTTAAAACTCATTGTATAATATTTTTATAATTATGATACAAAATAGACGAAATATCAGCTTTATATAGTAAAGCGATACAGATGTTTAACTTTATATATAAAACCGATACATTGAAAGGAAATAAGCTATTATTAGCTTATTTAAGTAGATTTTATTCTATGTGAGTATTATATCTTCGTTTTATCTACTTTTATATTACCATCTTAAATAACAACAAGATAATATAAAATATCCTATTTTGTAGTACCATTTAACTTTAAGCTCTAAATCAACGTATTTAGTACGTTCTCTTTTAATACCTAAAGACCATAAAAGATTATGTGCTCGCCATTCACAAATCATACCAAACATAGTACGAACATGAATAGCATATTCTTTATATCTTCGATGACGTCCTTTAGATATAGCTTTAGCGGTATTAATAATAGTTTTCATTTCCTTAATATTATGAATTTGAAAACTATTTTCAATACTCGTAACATTAGGAAGAATTATAATTTTTCTGTCTTTATAATCAATTAACATAATTTTTCAACCATTTAATGATATAATTACGATCAGTATTAGCTTTACGCACAGAAGAATATACAAAAGATAAATGTACGCCATTAACATAATTAACAACGAAATAATAATTACCTATTGTTCCATCAGCGAATTCGATATTTTGTAAATTAGCGTTTCTTTCAGTAATTTTATATACTGTTCCAATAGATATGATAGGACAACTTTTAGGAAAGTTAACAAGTTTACCGGATGGTAAATTACAAATGTTTAAATCAATCATGGTTTATCTCTAATTTAGTTCCACAAATAGGGCAGTAGTTTATAATAATACCTGCTACATTAGATTCAGCAGCTTTAAGAGTAAAAGAATCAATAACTATGTTATTTCTTTCATGTTCAAACTTCATAGTAAGAGAACAATAACCATTTTCAGCAAGAGTTATTTCAATATCTTTTTCTTTTAAAGGTTCACAATATTTACATATAATATTAAGATTTTTTAATTATCCAGCTATATTGAGTATATGAAAACTCTGCAAAATATCGTTTATTTTTATAAACAAAAAGACAACTATCAGATGTATACATTTCAATCTTAATTTTATATCTTTTATCAGCAGCTATACATTTATGATATTCATTAAGTTGTTTAAATACAAGATTCATAGATTCTTTATTTGCTATATTAATTACTCTTGCAAATATAGCATTAAATGCTTCTGTAAGACTTTCTTTTTCACACATATCAATATAAGTTTAAGGTTTAGTACCGGGTACAAGAATCGAACTTGCACGACCATTGCTGGTCATTGGATTTTAAGTCCAACGTGTCTACCAATTTCACCAACCCGGCAATACTATTATAGTATATTTTGTATATTTTGTAACGTTTTTATATGTTTTCTAACAACTAAATTGTTATTAGCTAAAGCGTCTATAATATCTACTTTATGCGTATCAGACATTTCTTCATTTGAAATATATTCACTAATTATATTAATAAGTTTAACATTTATTTTGCTTATTTCTATTTTAAGTTGTTCTATTTCATTTATTGCATTTTCCGTAGTCATTATTTTAGAAATTTAATGTTAATCAATACTCCATTGAGAATGATATTCTTCAATAGGTTCAACAGTATCAGCATCTACAAGTAAATGACTTTTGTTATCTACACTTTTAATGTAATAAACAAGTTTATTTTCTCCTGTATTATCTGAAGTGAGAGCCGCACCTTTAATTATATATTCAGTAAGTTGCCATCTTACATGAATTCTTTCAAGACGATAATTAATGCCTATTTCTTTAAGAGCTTCAGATGTTTCATCGCAAAAAGATTGAAGATTGAAATATCTAATTAATTTGTCATGTGTGCTATAATAGTTAAGACTTTTAAGTCTAACATGTGTATCAAAATATAGTACATTATTTGTTTCTACAACATTTAGACTTACTACGTTTAATAGTTTAGTTTTCATTTGCTTTAAAATCAATAAATTTAATACTATTTATTTGAGTAAAAAACGCATTATGTTTCTTTTTAGCAAACGAGCTATTTCTTTGTTAGTAAGTTTAATAACTTCTTCATTTGTTTTCATAATAGTAAATCAATGCCAATAATACATAAAACATGACCATAAAATGCCAGAAATAATAGCAAGCATTGTGCTAATAATATTTTGTCTTGTCATAGTTTCTTTATTTTCAGTAGCGTTTTTATTGTTAGCGGCAGCAACTCCGTAAACAATATAATTAGCTATCATCATCATTAAATTCTCAAAGAAAAATAATGTGACTACAATGCATATAATAAGTAATAACCAAATCATATCAATTAAATTTATAAGGTCCTCGAATTAAAATTTGATAAAGTTTATTAAATGCTTCTTCTATTTTAGCAGTTTCAGCAATAACAGTTTCTATCTCTTTTTCTTTTCCATTTAATCTTATAATATTTAAATATGTACCATAAGAGATATTATCTCCTACTATAATAGATATTAAAGAATCACGAGTAGATACATGTTTATATCCAATACATAGTTTACCTTTAAAAGTAATCCAAGTATTGAACATAAACGTTTCTCCATCATGTTCTATTGATTTAGGAAGAATACCAATATCTTCAAGAGTTGTAAGATGTGACATAATTATATCTTTTTAATATATTTTTATAATTATACTTCATTAATAAAATAATTAAAATACTTATTCTCGTCAATATCTTTATGATAATATTCTTTACCTAAATCGTAAGCTTTTTTAAGAAGAGTTAAAACTTCTTCACGAGTAAACTCTAATTTAATCTTACGAATAGTAATAGTATTATCTTTAGCTATTTTAAGAGTAGTAGTTTTGAAAGGTTCAAATCTATCAATAGTAGCAATGCGTTCTCCATCTTCATTGATAATATCATCAAGTTCATAATTAGTACTGCTTTCAATTCTTTTAAGAGTTTCGTATTCTACAAGAATTTCAGAAATATTACCATTTTTCTTGGCAAACTTAACGATAAATTCGTTAGATGGACGAGGAAGATTTAGATTCTCATTTGTGGTAGCTATGACTTTAAGCATTTTATTATTTTCTGCATCATAAACTTTAATATCAGAATTAAATGCAAGTTCATAAGAACATATCATCATATGATAGAACTTAAAACCAAACCGCGTACTACATTCCATATAACATGGATACATTTTACCTGATGGGCTAACTTTGAAAGTGCCATATTTTTCAGCAGTTTCAACAAGAATAATTTTACATTTTTCGTACTTCATAAGTTTTGAATTGTTATTAGGTTATTTATAATACATGATACCAGTACTTACATCTTTAACTGGTTTAGTAGTCCAAACTCTTTGAGTTTTTATTATTTTTCCACAACATTTACACTTTGTTGTAGCAATAATAATTGTTTTCCCTTTTCTTGTACCATCATGTTTCTTTTTAAGTGTCATAGTGGTATATAATTTGTGCCCAAATATTTTACAACAATTAATTTTAAACATATTATTATAATTATTAAGTTAGATAAAATAAAAAACTCCTCCAATATCATCACGACATAAGAGGAGTATGTGTCCGCAGCAGATGGACACTAAATAAATCAGTCGAATTAATTGGCTATGGAAGTGCTATACTGACAAATACGGATGACTGATTTATTAACTAAAAATGATGTGCCTAACGAGTAGCGAACCTACTCTGTAGCCTAACAGAGATTCGAACTCTGATTTCGAGAATGAAAATCTCGCGTCCTAACCCTTAGACGAAAAGGCCAAATAAGAGCATATAATCCATATACTACTTGTAACTATCAAATAGTAGATAACTTAGCTCTAATTATATCATCACAATTAGCGATAATACAAGTTTGCTGACGAGGCTTATATCATCACGGATATAAAATAGTCAATTTATCCGTTCTTGTTCTTACAACTGATGGATACGTATAAAACGTTATACTTTAATAAGAACAATAGTTATTCTACCAAGATTCGAACTTGGAATTTCAGAACCAAAATCTGACGTGTTACCATTACACCATAGAACAGTTTTTGTAGCATTGAATCTACCACGTTCTAAAATGGCAGATTGTATAACATGATAGACCAATGCTACAATATAACTTAAAGTAGTTCGTATTTTATCCCCCGTAAAGGAATGAACACGGCCTTACTTTTTACTTACAGGAAACTTACCGAGTTTATAAGCTGCAAATGCAGCAACAACTCCAAGAACAACATTAGCGACTACGACCCAAATATTCATAGTCTTAACATCAATAACTCCTAAAATACAAATAGCAGCAATCATAAGCACGCTCCACCAAAACTTGTTCATAAGCAAAAAACAATTAAATTAACAAATTAATAACCAAATTTATCTGCCATTTCATTATCTTCATCAGAAACTTGTTCAGGTTCAAAACCTACTTCATCATAATCCGTATCATAAAGTTCAGAGTTAATTTCTACTCCATCAGGATCATAATCTCTCATAACTAAATATTATTCTTTTTGTGTTGCAACAGTTTCAACTATTTCAGCAATTTCCTTGTCATTAGTAATCTCGCTAATTTCAGCGTTAAGTTCAATTTCAAGAAAATTGTTAATAGTCTTATTTGCAGAATTTGCAAAACTCGTAAATGCGCTTACAAGAGCCTTAATAAAGAAAGGCTCAGTATAACGATATTCACAAGAAAGACCACCAGCCTTAACAGCGAACTTATTCCAAAGGAAATCAACATATCCTTTCTTACCACGAAGTTCGTTCTTCTGACGAAGATAGTTAAGAATAGCGAGAGAAGTGAAACGGCGAATCTCTGCGTTATCTTTAACAATACATGCTAATTCAAGCACGTGTGTAGGAATGTTTTTAACCGCAGGATTCTCTTTAAGTTTATGGGCAATCTTACCAAGCTTATCTTCCTTTTCAGTTTTTACAAACTGAGAACGATTTTCTCCTTCATCGGAAATAACCTCTTTTCCGATCATAGATTCGTTGTTTTCAGCAGGCACTTCTTTTACCGCTTTAACCTCTTGTTTTTTAGCAACAACAGTTGCTTTTTCTGCTACTTTTTCAGTACTCATAATAATAGTAATATAAAATGATGGTTTGTTATTAAATCAGTGTAAAGATAAATCTTTATTTTGTAATATGCAACTATATAATAATATTTTTTACTCAATAACCGATAATGATGCTATTAGTTGGAAATACGGTAATATAAATACAATAAACAGCAATATAATCCATTATATAAAGTAAAAATAGTAGTGTCAGTTATTACACCAGCACTACTAATATATAGTTACAAATCTAACATCTTGTCCATAAGACGACTTGCTGCAATTTCTCCCATCTTACCGAAACGAACTCGAATAAGATTATTGATAATAGTGTCATGGTCGTAAGTAACACCTTCAACATTCTCACGAGTGCTAAAAGGATTACGATATGTAACACCAGCAGGAATTTCACTTTGAACAATGTCAATAGTGGAACCTGCGAATAGCAGAGGAAGAGCAGTAGGATGGTTCAGAAGATGATTAGCAATCCATGCCTTTTCGTCATCTTCTTTGAGTGCACCACAAATGGCAAAGAGAGAAGTGAAAATGACATTAGTCATACCCTCTTTATAAGCACCGGTTTCTTCATCGCGAATATAACCACGAACTTTGTTTGCGAGAGTAAAGGAAATCATAGTATAGTTATCCTTTTCAGTAAAGTTCGCGTTCTTAACGCGAATACCCGGAATCTTTTTGCCACCGGCAGCAATGATACCTTTAACGATGGCATCATAATCGCTTGTCTTAACTTCAGGCTGAACAGCAGCAGCTTGTTCTACACCTTGTACAACAGGTTGTTCCATAATAATTTAATAATTAACGTTAATTTAGATACTGTTAAAGCCGTATCTATCGCTTATGCTGAATGTAGTGTTTCGAATATTTCTGTTATTAATTGAAACATTATAGTTATTAAGCACGTAAATAGTATTTTTGATAATATTTGAAAAGAGAAAAGTCTTTTTTCTGTTTTAGTTTCAAGTTTCTCTACTTTTATAATGTATGTTATTATGTCTGTACATACTATTATAGAGAATATTATTGCTAATATGAATCCAATTATGTTATCCATAGGTGAAGTTTAATATATTTTTAATGATGTTCCCCCGTAAAGGAATGAATCCAACTCGATTTGATACTATTGTTGATGTTAATAAGGCAAGTACAGATGTGTCTCGGTGTAGTTCCTCTACGGGGGTGCAAATAATATCAAAAGTACAAGTACTAACAAATATGATATTATAACTTTTTCAGTTTCTTATATTTCTTGTATTGTTTATATTCTTTAATGGCTACATAAGATGCAAAAATAGTTGATCCTATTGTTATTACTAAAGATATACACATTACAATTATTTTTATTGACTCCATAAGCTATGATATTAATATCATTAGTAATAATGGTAAACCCCATACTAACATGAATGCTATAAATATAGCCATCCCATTTGATGATTTTTCATGTTTATCTGGGTCTGTATTTTTATATATTAAAAATACTATTATTATTACTACAATAGCTAATATGATCCAAGGTAGAATTTCTGCTCCTTGTTTTGATAAAGAAGAGCTTCGTGAATATGATGTATAATCTGCTAATTTTCCTCCTGCGTATAATAACATAAGTTATGATTTATTTTGTTGGTATTTTAAATACTTTCTTAATTATTGTAGTTATAATCCATATTACAGCTATTAATTGTAGCATAATTATTGCTATTACTATTGTATAAAGAATGATTTCTAATAATAATGCAGTTAATAATGTTATTGTGTCCATAGTTTATCTTGTTTTGAGTTGTTTAAAGGTTGGAATTATATATGATTTTGGGTTAAGATAAATCTTGTGGTGAAAATAAAAGTGGATTTAATGAAGATAAAAGTGGTGAAAAGAATAAAGATAGGAATGGAGAAAATGTGTGAAATAGTGAAAAACTATTGAAATGTTAGGATGTTTATAAGAAATGAAATAAAATGAATGTTTAACAGGAATAAGAGTATTGTAGAGATGATGATGAAAGAAGAAATGAGTTTGGATATTTTATGGAGGTTAATCAGATACTCCAACTTGCTCTTTCTCTTTCTTTTAATCTTATTCTTATTCCACTTATTTATCGTTAAGGAATAGGAACTAATGATTTTGCTATTGTAAAATCCACTAAACAACATGCTAATTTCATTAATATTCCTATTCCTTTTATTAATGTTCATTTTGAAAAAGTAAATATAAATGATTTTGTTAATCAATTTAATGAAATTAAATATGATTTTATTATTTAAAATCTTACTTATATTCTTTGTTTTAATTATAAAGGAATAGGTTATGGATAGTTTTGTTACTAAACCCAGTGCTAATAACTATGATTTAGCTATCCATAATCCTATTCCTATTTTAACAGGAGAATTTAATACCGATTCTGAATCTGAAAATATAGAAGTTAATAATGATTTTGTATATAATTCTCCTGTTGTTATTTTATATTCTATTTGTGCTTCTGTTATTTATGAATGATTTTGATAATGATTTTAATGATAATCATACTATTAATTTTGTTTATATTGTTATTGTTTGAATCCTGTGAGTTATTCAAAAACAAGTTTTTGAACAACATCACCATCACTTGCAGAACATTTAATAATACTAAATAAGAGTATTATTTTCATTCGCATAATGATTAATAAAACAATTATCATAGTAACCATTAATAAAATCATCCATTGTGTAATATCCCTTTTTTACCCAAAAATAGGGCATTATATGTATATATTCCTTACGGAATATATATATACATATAATGGGATTTTTGCCTTATAGCAACATAAACGTTAATATGAATATCGCTTACATTACTACCAGCGACAGCATGGCAGTTACCCTTTGTGTCTCGTCCATTACGACTACCAATTACGAGCACTATATAGAACTCTTAATATCATGTCCCTATATCGCTCGGATTCTTTCTTGTTATTATATGAGGGTAAAGAACAGAAAGGAGAGAAGCGGTTATTCACCGCCTCTCCCGTTGTATCACAGCTGGTTCATCAGCAGCTGCATCTGCATGTTCTCCAGCAGTTTCACCTGCTTGTCGAGCAGTTTGACCTCTTTGATGTTGGTCGAGAAGCCCTCGTGCTCGTGAACAGCATCGTCGCCGTCATACGTCTTATACGGATCACCAGCAGCGAATTGAACACGCTCAATCACGAACTCTGCACCACGACAGAGAATCTGCAATTGAGCAGCATTGATTCCGCCACTCACACCCTGACGAATAGCACGCTCGCGAGCATCAACGTGAAGGTCTGCAAGTTCCGGCAGACAGTTGATGAGTTGAGCAATAGCCACGTTCGGCAGGAAATCGACATAATCAGCAGTGGCCAAAACATTCTGGCCATCTTCTCCACGACGATACGCAGGAAAAGAATCTGCAAAGTTGAAACGGTAGCGAATACCGTCAACACCTTCGTACACACTAACGCGGACCAGTTTGGTCTTCACGATAGTAACAGCGGTAGTAACCGCATCTTTGGTTTGAGTTGCCATAACAACGTTACGTGCTCCTTTAGCACGGGCATTAGAATTAACGACGGTCGTATTGCCAGTACGAACAGCCGGAGCATCACTAACGATGCCAAATTCTTTATTGTTATTATATGAGGGTTTTATAAAAATATTTGTGATGATAGTCTATTGAAGACTATCATCACAAATATATTGCGCACTTTCGACAACCATACGAATGTCTTTGCTCCATATATCTAAATCATATACGTAATAACCTACTTTAGATATAGTAGGCTCACTGCTAAAAATAATATTATATTTATTAAATATAATATTTCTGACTTTATCGATATTATGAATATCATCTAAAATGCAGATGACTACGCGATCTTGATACACATCTTTTCCAACAATACTAACTACTAACATAACATAAAATATTTAAATTAAACAATAAACAAGAATATAAATGAAAATGCTGGGACATACAGCCCCAGCATCACCATCTACTTGTCAAATGCGTTTGCCATCTTCTCTGCGAACACTTTCAGGTTCCACATCAGCAACGGCAATGCGATTATGCAACCGCAGAAGTACAGCTCATTGTTGTTCTCAATGGCCAATACGATAACCACAATGCATATAATCATACACACGATGTGGTTGATGAAGTTCAAGATTCCAATGTACTTTTTCATAGTGGATTTTAGTTACAGCAATGAAACGTTCAATGCCAAATTCTTTATTGTTATTATTGAGAGGGATGATAGTAGTTCTATCAATATCTTTATTTATTTTTATAATAATATAATAATCATCGAATTAATTTGATTTTGTATAAACAAGTACGGGGGAGTTCAAGTCCAATCCAAGACCCCGGGGTTCATATACAATAGGTCCCCTTTTACACAAATATAAACTATACATTATATTATCATTACTTTTACTTATATAATTTCTAATATATTTTCTTCATTTATTTCTCATTTTAAAACTCTTTATTTTATCCTTAATATAATCCCTTCCATAAAACACAAATCACATTCCATTCTACCACTCATAAACTCCAACACATTTTCCACAAACAAAAAATAAAGTCGAACTATAAGCCCGACTCTATAATATCATTATTTTTATCATAATATTCATAGATAATTCTATTACCTATTTCTCCAAAATCAAATCCTGCTTCAAGAACCATAGTTAAAACAGGTTTATTAAATTGAGGATTAACCGTTCTAATATAATCAACTTGTTGTATAATATGAATAGTTTGTTGTTCATCTACTTCATATTTATATGCAAGGTCTTTAATAATATCATAATGTAACATATTATCCAATTCCAATAATTGTACACCCAGTATGAATAACTGCTCCAATAACAACTATAATGATTAATAATAATAATATCATCATTATTAATCCTATCCTCCAAACTATTTTATTTTTCATTATTCATAGTTTTTAAATAAGTAGCCCAATTATAATAAACGTCGACAAGAAAGTTATACATATCTTTTCCTGTAAGATCAAAACGTTCCATAACCATAAGTGTAATAGTAGATAAAGAATAACCACGATCCTTTTTAAGATTATTCATTATATGATAAAGTTTATCAATATCTTGAATAGAAAGATTAAACTTATTATTTATAAAATCCATAGTAATTATAAATTAATCATTATTACAAATACTACAATAAGAACCTCGCTCTTTAAGAGCTTCATCAATTAAATCATCAACACTACCAACATTTTCTCCATTGATGATTTCTACTTCTTCATTTTCATAATCATTCATAATAATATTATTTAGGTATTAGAATATTACACAATATAACATTTTTATTTGGTATCGACAAAATTATTTGTATATTTGTACATAAATAATTGTTAAACCTATATTGCTATGTATTTAATTGGTAATAATTTTGATGGCCAAGTTGTAGACGAAGCCAATTATAAAGTTTACGGTAAACAACAAGTTATTAATCTTGCTGTTCCTAAAAGTGTTATTTCTACTACAAAGAAATTTGTTATTATTGCAAGCATGTTATATGAGTTGAACCATAACGAAACTATTGTCTATGGTAATATTATTTCTACTCTTCGTAATTTTTATACTAAAGGTATTAATACTCGTATTATTAAATTTGATGATAAGTTTTTCTTAAAGTGTGAAGCGGAACATGGTATTAATAGACGTAATGCAAGAAATGCTATCAATATGCTTATTAAAAAAGAAATACTTGGGCAAATGACTACACCTAATAAGAAATTATATACTGACCGTGCTATACTTAATCCTAATCGTACTCCTGATAATGTTATTGAAAGTAATGTTGAATGTATAGTTATTACTCTTTGACATCTTTATAATATTATAAAATAAAAGCGTTTTTATTTGGTACTTATATAAATATTGATTAAATTTATTTCATTGTTTCATTTTAATATTTATATTTATATGGTACTAATTAATGCTATTCAAACAAAACTTAAAGAGGGTGATGCAGAAGTTCCTCCTATTAAACGTATAACAATTAAACAACAAAGAAATGATTAAGTTAGAAAGTAAATTAAAAGACTATTCGCTTTTGATTCCTACAAGTGTTAAGGAAATTACTCCCGAACATTATGAAGCTATGCTAAATAGTCTTGTTCTCCAAGATCATTATTGTGTTATTGCTCTTGTACATAAAATTAAATTATTTAGTCTTGCAAGTGTAGTTAATGCTAAAAATACTCCCACTGTTGAAGTTGTTCCTATTATTGCAAAGGTTTGTACACCTAATGAAGATATTAAAGAAAGACTGAAAATTGGTTATCGAGCAGTTATTAATAGAAGTTCTCTTGAAATGGGTACTCATTATAATTCTGCTGGTAATGATATTACTTTAACCGCAGTTAATAGTTTTATTGATGATGACAAAGAATTGCGAAATGATATTATAACTGGAGATTATTTTAAAGAAGAAGGCAAAACTATTATTGATAGTAAAAATGCAAGTCCTAAATGCTGTTTTGTTGAGTTTAAGATTGTACCTATTAATAATGTTATTGGAGCTTATGAAATAGGCGGAAATAAACTCCATCCTTTTGTTGAAAAGAATAACGAAAGTGTTAATTAACAATATATTGATTTTAGAGCTGGTATGAATAATGGAACGTGGTGCTTCCTTTACGGGGGAGCGCACGAGCGAAGCGAGTGCTTATTATTCATATCAGCTTTATTATTTTTAATTGTATTACATGAGTGATATAGTTAATATTAAAAACTTAGATGAACTTGATGCCGAATATGTATTAATCTGTAAAGATGCAGATGATATATTTAATGATTTAAAGTTCAATAACAAAAAAGAAGAAGATACATGTAGAATGATTATTGACTTTATTGAGAAAACTATTTCTAAAGGAGTCAAAGATTTCAAATGTATGGCTTTGCCTTTTGTTGGCAATCTTCGTTATAATCCTATTGATAAGGCAATGACTGCTCATTATAAAGAACTTAAACTTGCCCGACAAGTTATGGATAAAGATGAGTATAAAGAATATGCCAGAGGCCTGTATTTTTATGAAGAAGATAAAATCAAAGCTGAAACAATTCGTAAACGTGTTTTAGATAAGATTAAAAAACGTAACAATAAACGTTATATTAGATACTGCATGACTTTAGGAAAAGCGTATGCTGATGCTTTTCTTTATTGTATGAGTATATTTGAAGAAGTTCCTTTTAATTTTGAATTACAAGAAAAATACGATGAGCTTACTAATAGAAAACATAATTAGTATTGATGATAGTGGGATGCCTAAACCTCCTACTGTTCATCAATTATTAGATAAAGATATATGTTTACTTTACGCACGTGATAATACTAAAGATAAACTTAAGTATATGAAAGAGTGCGGGGTAATATATTATCTTGCTGATCCTCGAAGTCCTGCAAGACAACAAGGTCTTACTGATGCAGAATGTCTTAAAGAGGCTATTGAGAATTTTGATTTGCCCAAAGATTATAGTCCAGATAGTCTTGTTCTTAAAATAGCAGCTCGATATTATAAATTAGCAGTAGGCCCTGCTGGTATAGCATTAGAAAATTTATATCGTTCTATTCATACTGCCGATATTATTATTAATAAATGTCATGATTTGCTTACTGAGAAATTAAATGGTGGTATTACACAAGAAGATATTGGTCCTGTTATTGATAATCTTGATAAGATTACTTCTCGTGCTAAACAAATTCCTGAACTTATGAAAGCTGTATCTGTTGCTAAAGAAAATCTTAAAGAAGAATCTGAACAAGTTATGGCTCGTGGTGGTAAAGGTGTTACTTCAAGTATGGATGCTAATAGTAGTTTATAATATGGAATTTAAAATACCTGAATCTTTTAATGTTGGCGGAGTTACTGTCAATATTAATCATGTTGAACGTTGTGATAATAATGCTTTAGGAAATTGTTTACTTGCAGCAAGTAGAATTGAAATTGCAGATTTATGTAACAAAGATACTAAACAAAGTGAAAGTAATAAACTGAATACTTTCTTTCATGAACTTACTCATTCTATTCTTGATACTATGGGTGAAAATGAATTATCTACAAATGAAAAATTTGTTTCTACTTTTTCTTCTTTTCTAACAGAAGCTATTACAACTGCAAAATAAGTTATGTTACAATTAAGAGATAAACGTTATAATGATGTTCGTCTTATATTTAAAGAAGATGGACACAAATATACTGATACTTTAGGTAACGAGTATCTTTCTACTACTACCTTTCTTCACGATTATTCTCCGAGGTTTGATAAATCTTATTGGCTTCGTAAGAAAGCTAAAGAACTTGGAATTAGTGAAAAGAAACTTGCAGCTCAATGGGACGCTATTAGAGATGAAGCTTGCGATAGAGGAAGTAAAACTCATAATGGCCTTGAAGATGGAGTAAAACTTGTTTCTAAGTTTAATGATGCTATTCGATATTCTCAGCAATATGAAGATAACTCTATGAGTACTATTGCTGATTTACCTCAAATAGATAAGCATGTCAAAGAACTCGATATTAAAGCTTTTATTGATTATACTGAGAGAAAGTATACTGATCTTTATAATGTATTTGATTATTATACCAAGAACGGCTATAAAATCTATGCAGAGATTGGTGCCTTTCTTATTGATTATCTTCTTTCTGGTACTATTGATGTTTTGTGTATACGAGACGATAAATTTGTTATAGGCGATTATAAGACTAATCGTGGAGGTCTTAAATTTGAAGCTGGTTATTTTAAAAAAGATAAGACTGAAAAGCCTGCACAAGATACTGATGTTTGGGTTCCTAAAGATGAATGGTTGTTGCCTCCTCTTAATAATCTTCCTAATTGTAATGGTTCTATTTATAATATGCAGCTTTCTATTTATGCCGCTTATGTGGAAATCATTCTTGGCATTCCTTGTGCTGGTTTATGGCTTTGTCATATAGATTCTGATTTTGTTCTTAACAAATATGGAATGCCTAAACGTTTTCCTGATAATAGTTTTAAGATTAAAGAGAATCCTGTTGAAAAAGTTACTATGCACAAAATGCCATATCGTAGAAATGAAGTTATGGCTATTCTTGAAGATAGAAGAAAAACTCTTAGAGCGCAACAAATTAATACTCAATTTTCATTAGGTTTATGAAAAAGTTATTTATAGTAATAATTGCAAGTATAGTTACAAGTTGTAGATACAGTCCCCCCGTAAAAGAAACAATCTATATACCTGTAAAAGATACAGTGAATGAACAAAGTAATATTGCTCGTATTATTCGTTTAGAACATGATATAGTTCTTTATCAGGATAGTCTTAGATTAGTTCGTGATAGTCTTGGTGAGAGCTTATTTATTGCTAATTATAAACTTGCTCGAATTAAATATTATACAAAAATAGTTGATAACAAACCTGCACAAATTAAATTTTATAAAGGATGGATAAAGAGAACGTTAAACGAGTAATTTTTAATTTTACTATTAATAACAATAGCAAGATTAAAAATAAAAGACATAATTCTAATTTTAATACTAAACGTTATAAAATGGAACTCCAAATAATATAGATGGAGAAATATGGAAACCAATTAAAGGTTTCGATAATATTTATTATGTTTCTAATAAAGGAAGAATTAAGAATATTATTTCTAATAAATTAATGTCTACTTTTATTGTTGGAAATTATTATAAAGTTTCATTAAAAGCCACTCCATATTTTGTTCATAAACTTGTTGCTACAGCGTTTATTCCTAATCCTGATAATAAATCATGCGTTGATCATATAGATACGAATACATTTAATAACAATGTTGAAAATCTTAAATGGACTACAATAAAAGAAAATAATAATAATCCTATTACTGTTTCCAAACAAGTAAATAGACTTCGTTCTTATAATATTGATAGAAAGATAAAAGTAGTTAAATTTAAATATAAAGATTATAATAATACTGAAATATTTGATAGCGTATTGAATGCTGCTAAATCTATAAATGACTCTTCTACTAATATTAGTAGAGTTTGTAAAGCTAATTCTAAAGTTTCTGTTCCACGTTATAGATGCAAAGGATATTGCTTTATGTATGAAGATAATTTTAATAGTTTAGTTAAACATTGTAATGAAGTTAAAGAATAAATTAATAATGTTTAATTTAAATAAGTTATGGAAGTTCTTGAATATGGTCTTTGTGGTCTAAGAGAAATTAGACTTATAAAAGAAGAAAGAGTTATAGGAGAATTTAATGGTTCTACTATTGAAGATTTTGCTACATCTTATACTATTCAAATTCGTATTCCTTATTTATTGTTTTGGCATAAATGGATTAATTTAGCTAATTGGGGAGTTCTTAATACATTAACTTCTGATAAAGATGATGTTAATAGAGATCTTATATTAGCTAAGATGGGAGCTTATACTTTATATAATAAAATGATTAAATATGGCGGATTTCAAAACAGCTCTAAATAAAGTTCTTAAATGGGAAGCAGGATATGTAAATGATCCTGATGACTCTGGTGGAGAAACATTTGCTGGTATTTCGAGAAACAATAATAGAACTTGGAAAGGTTGGGCGCTTATTGATAAACATAAAGTTGGTATCATGTTACCACAAGGATTATCGAGGCTTAACGATAAGTTATTTGCTGATAAAGAACTTATGAATCTTGTTAATGATATTTATAAGAATAAATACTGGGATCCTATTCAATTAGATCTTATTACTTCTCAACGTGTTGCTGAAGAAATATTTGATACTGCTGTAAACATGGGAGTTGGAACTGCTGTTAAGTTTGCTTATGAAGCATGTGGATTACCTATTTCAACTAAAGTTACAGATGAACTTATAACTACACTTGTTAAAATTAAATCATAATATGTTATGAAAGATTTCACACTTAGAGATTTAATATATCTTATTATTATATTTGTTCTTATATTTTTAGTATCGAGATTATCTGTTAAAAAAGATATACCGGTAGAACCTATCAAACCTATTGATACAAGTTATAATAGAGTAATTATTGATTCTATTAAATATAATATAATTGAAAGAGATTCTATGATTATTCATATTAAAGATTCTATAATTTATGAATTACAACTTAATCAAACTGCTGACGATAGTACTGTTATTGCTAACTTTCAAAAGCTATTGTCAGACTAAGGAACCGATTGCTTCCTCTACGGGGGAACTTCAATTAATTGGTGATGGCAAATGTATTGTTCCTATTGAACTTATCCGTAAGGCTAATGCTAAACTTATAGAACGTAAAAGTTTTGCTCAAATTATATGTCAACAAGATACTATTATTAGATTGCAGAAATTGCAAATTAATGAATATAATAATATTGTTGTAGATATACAGAGTAGAATAACTGACGCTAATAAGTATAATGAAGAATTACACGCTACTATTGAAAAACAAAGAAATAAAAATAAAATACTTGTAGGTACAACTTGTGGAGCAGTTGCTGTTACTATACTTGTTTTATTAATTAAATAAGTTATTATGGCTGAAGATAAATATCCTTTTCTTGAATATATTAACGAAGATAAGAGTAATTATAAAAAAGCATCAGAGCTTGGATTTGTAGATCCCGATAATCTTTTTCTTGTAGGAGATAGTGGAGGATTTCTTATGAATATTCAACCCGGAATGCGTTTTGTAAATACACATCTTTTTCAAGAAGTAGCTAATTATTTTCTTGCTAATGGTAATAAATATTGTCATTATAAAGAAGATAGTATTCCTCATAGACAATTTCGTAAACGTGAAGAATATAGACGTAAAAAGGGTTTTTCTGCTCCATGTTTAATGATGCCTGATGGTTCTATTAAAGAAATTCGTATTACTGGTGCTCATTATAACTTTCTTAATTATAGTAGAATGGAGCAGTTAGATGAAACTACTATTAAACGTGGTAATACTAATACTGCAAAGAAATATTATAGTTTTCCTAAATTTATTGATGCTCAGTTTTGGACATTCCATGTAATGGAGTTTGCAGAGAATAATGGTTTTCATCTTATTATTGACAAAACTCGTCGTGGAGGTTTTTCTTATATTATGGCTTCCGATAGCGCTAATAGAGTAAATCTTCAATCACGTAAGATGGTTATTCATGTTGCTGCTGATAAAAAATTCCTTACTGCTGATAAAGGTTTATCTGATTTTGCTATTAGTGGAATTAAGTTTTATGAAGAGAAAACTCCTTTTGTTCGAGGTATATTTAGTACTAATAAAGAAGACTTTCGTTTAGGTTATAAACTATCTAATGGCATGGAAGCCGATAATTCTTGGAAATCTTCTTTGTTTTCTGTTAGTGCAATGAATAATCCTGATTGTGCTATTGGTAAAGATGCTGTTTGTGTTAAAGTTGAAGAGTTATCTACTATGGATAACTTTGATGAATTTATGAACGTTACTGAACCTGCTATGCGTACTGGTGCTTATACTACTGGTATTCTTATGGCTTGGGGTACTGCTACTTCTGGTAATATGCAGATTTTTGAAACAAACTTTTATAATCCTAAAGCGTTTCATTTTATGCCTTTTGAAAACGTTTGGGATAAAGATAGTAGGAACGAAGTTTGCGGTTTCTTTAAACCCTATTGTTGGGGATTGCAAGGTGAAATAAATAAAATTAAAGGTGTAGATAAAGATGGTAATAGCAATCTTGAAATAGGACTTGTTATTGCCAAACGAGAACGAGAAGAACGTAAATCTACATCTAAAACATATGCTGACTATATTAACTATCTTGGTCAGTATGCTTTAACTCCTTCTGAGTCTTTTAGTAGTGCTACTGAAAACTTGTTTAGTTCTGAAGAACTTACTGCTTGGGAAGAAAGACTTAGAAATGACGAACTCTATAAGTTTTATGTTGATGGTATGCTTGAAGAAAGCGAAATAGGACAAGTTCAATTTAAATCTAATGAGCGTCTATATAAAGAAGGAAAAAGAGTTTATGACTATATAAATGGTGTTCCTCGTCGTGCTAATGAACAACCTCATGGTTGTATTCGACGATGGTTTGCTCCAGAGTATATTGAGGAGTATACTGAATCAGGTGTTAAAAGATATATACCTCAAGGTACTTATAGTATATCTTACGACCCTGTTGGTATTGATAAAGAAGGAAAAGAAATTACTTCTCGACATTCTCACAATAGTATTAAAGTTTGGATGAATCCTAATATTAATAACGGATATAAACAAAAACTTGTAGCTTCTTATTACGGTCGTCCTGATAGTCTTGAAGAAGCTGATAGAATTTGTTATATGCTTGCTAAATATTATAACTGTATTGGAACTACATGTGTCGAAATTAACCGTGGTGAAACGGTTAAAAATTTTAGACAATGGAAAGCTATTAAATATCTTGCTTATGATCCTTTGTTTGTTTGGGACTCTACTATTAAAGGTAAAGTTTCTTTGAGCTATGGTTTTAGTATAGGTGGTGGTGCTCAACGTAAACTTGATGCTCTTCGATTACTTAAAGAGTTTCTTTATGAAGAAATAGGTAAAGATGAAAATGGAAATCCTATTAGGAACTTTCATCGTATTTATGATTATCAAACTATTCTCGAATTAAAGAAATGGAATGCTGTTGGAAACTTTGACCGAGTTTCTGAAATGATTGTTCGAGGTATTGAATGGAAAGCTATGGATATCAATGCCAAAAAAGAAATGGATAAAAGAAAGAAAATTAATGTTTATGATGATGAAAAAGATATATTATCTCGTCCTTGGTTTTAACAAAAAATAATTATGGCCGCTGTATTTCATGATTTTGCTTCATACGCTTTTCCTAATCAACGTGTTTCTAATGCTGAAAAAGAAAAGCCCGAATGGTATGCTAATTGTTGTGATTATGTTATTTCTGCTGGATTAGCTGCTGCACCTGATAGAGAAGAATTAGAAAAGATGTATAGAATGTTAGCGAATGATATTCCTGATGAGTTCTATGCTAAAATTCTTAATCCTTATAACGCTACTAATGAAAAGTATAAAAGGTTTCCTGCAACGATGCGTAACTATGATATTATTTCTGGGGTTATTCGTCGTTATGTTTCTGAATATATTAAGAACCCTCATGATTTTATTGTTGGAGCTAACAACCCTGATGTTGTTATGGCTCGCGATGCTCAGATTAAGCAAGAAATGCTTCGTCTTGCTGAAGCACAAATTGCAGCTAAAATATCTGAGTCTTATCAACGTTTTGTAAATGAAGGTAATGATCCTCAGCAATTTAATCCTCAAGAAGCTATTGATATAAATGCTGAAATTGAAAAATTTAAGCAAGAATATATTGATAAAACTTCTGCACAAGGACAAGAGCTTCTTAATGTCATAGATGATATTACTGAAAGTCTTGTTTTATATTCACAAGCATATTTTGATTTTGTAGCATTTGGAGAATGTTATACTTACTCCGATGTAGTAGGTAATAAACTTATTAAACGAGTTGTTTCTCCTCGTGATGCTTTTCCTGTTCCTAATGATTCTCAATTCGTTGAAGATTATGATATGTTTGCTGAACGTATGAAAATGACGTATCAACAAATTGTAGATAATTTTGATGAATATCTTAGTGAAAAAGATAGAAAGTTTTTAGAAACATATTACGCTCGTCATAGTGCCAACGATGCTACTCCACTTAGTTATCAAATGTATGCGAGTTACTATGGAGATGTTTGTTCTAAATTTACTGCTCAAGAACGTGAAGCATTTGAGTCTAATAGTATTATGGCTCGCGATAACAATACTGGTCTATATGACGTATGGCATGTCGTTTGGCGAGGTGAAGTTCGAAGAGCTATTGTTACATATGCTGCAAATGGTTTCCTTGCTCAACGTGTAGTAAATGATGATTATGTTCTTAATCCTGAAATAGGAGATGTTTCTATTGAATATATTTATGAACCTCAAGTTTATGAATCTGTTCGTATTGGAGGACGTAATAATGCAATCTATCCTTATAAAGCAAGAGCTATTGCTTATAATCGTAAAGGTAAATTACCTTACAATGGTCTTGTAGAACTCATTAAAGGTTTTGGTCCTTTCTCTATTGTTAAAACAATGACTCCTTATCAGGTATTTATGAACATTGTTTATTATCATCGAGAAATGGCTATTGCTAAGAATAAACTTAGCGTTCTTCTTGTTTGTAAATCACTTCTTGGTTCTTCTAAAGAAGATGTTGAGGATGCTATATATAAGATGGCCGCAGATGGTGTTTTATATATAGACGATAGTGATGACCAAAACATGCTTAAAGCTCAACAAATTAGAATGCTTAATGCTTCTATTGGAGATTATATTACACAGCTTACTAATCTTATTACTGAAATTGAAAATACTGCAAAAGACCGTGTAGACATGACGCCTCAACGTTATGGTCAAATTGCTAATAGTGCTGGTAAAGGAGTTACTGAAGAAGCTATTATGCGAGGGTCTATGGGTTCTGTTATTATCGAATTTATGTTCGATGCTATGCGAGAACGAGATTGTGCTCGTGATCTTGATTTTACTAAACTTGCATGGATAGATGGTCTTAATACATCTTATAGAGATGCAGATAATAATATTAAATACATTAGCTTGGACGTAAATAGTCATGTTTATGCTGATTATATTATTAAAGCTAAGAATTCTATTAAAGAGAAAGAAAAGCTCGATCAAATTAAGCAATTTGCTTTTAGTGCTGCTCAAAATGGTGATATGAATATGGCTATTGCTTCTATTGCTGGCGATAATGTTTCTGTTGTTAAGAATTTGATTATGAAATTCCAAGCAGAAAAACAACAGCACGAAGAAGCCTTAAAGTCTATGGACCAACAACTCGCGCAAATGGAACAAGAGTTTGAGTTACAAAAGATTGCAGCTAAAGGTGAAGAAGATCGTAAAACGCTTGAAGTTAAGAATTATCTTGACCAGCAAATTGAACTTATTCGCGCTGATGCTAACATGATTAGTTATAATGCTGATGTTCCTGAAGCTGAAAAGACTGCTGGATTAGCTCGTCTCGAAGAAGCTCGTGCACAAGTTGAACGTGATAAAGTACAAGTTGAACGAGAAAAGAATTATATTGATGCTGCAAGTAAAGCTGCTGACCGTGCTGTTAAGATGCATGATATTGATACTAAACTTAAGATTGCTAAAGAGAACAAAAATAAGTACGATTTTAAAGGTAAAAAGAGTACTAAAAAATAATACTGAATTAATGCCCGGAGCAATGTTCCGGGCTTTATTATTTAGCTATATGAGGCTTTATATATGAATTTATTAACGAAGCAAATAATGCGATAATCAAATAGGATGCGTTCCTTTACGGGGCGGAAAATCAAAATTTCATATAACAGTATATATAATAGGAGATGATAATATAGATTTTTGAATAAAAATTGATATTGCTATTGCATCATATACATATAATTATTATATTTGTATAAATTGTTTAACCTAATTAAAAAGTTGTTATGGCTGAAATTGATTTTGGCTTTGGTGGCGGTTCATCTGGTAATAGTGCCGGAGCTACCGGAGGACAAGCCGGTGATGATGTTAACGACATTAATGATGGAAAGAGTACTCTTACTCCTCCTGATATTAATGATGATAACAATGATGATCCTAACAAAAACAATGGTACCGATGGTACTAATGAAAATAATGGTACCGATAATGATGGAGATGGCGATAATAATGGTGATGGAAATGGTAATGCTGTTCCTCATGATTATGAAGCCGGTACTGAAATCGAAGTAGATGGTTCTACTTATTCTGTAGCTGAGAACGGCGATATTCTCGATAAAGATGGCAAAGTCTTTAAAGAGGCAAAAGATGTTAAAGAGTGGGTTGCAAGTTTTGAAGTTGAAAATACTAATCCTGATGAGATTAGCATTGAAACATTGCAAAAGACTTTTGATGTTGAACTTACTGATGAAAATGGTAAACCTATTGAGTTTGAAAATACTCCAGATGGCGTTAAAGCTTATGTAGAATCTATTATTGAAGTTCAAAAAGAAGAAATTCAAGAAGCTGCTATTAACACTTTATATGCCAAATATCCTATCTTAGAAACTTTGGTTCCGTATATCGCAACTAATGGTGGTTCTATTGAAGGGTTTACTGATATTAAAGACCGTTCTGGTGTTACTATTGACGAATCTAACGAAGCACAACAAGAAAGTATTATTCGTGAGTCTTGGGCTGAGCAAAAGATTAGTGGTAATGTAGATAACTATATTGCTTATCTTAAAGCAAATGGGATGCTACTCGAAACTGCTAAAATAGAACTTGCCGCATTGCAGGAAAAAGATGCTTCTCTTCGCGAACAACTTGCACAAGAAGCAGAAGAGGCCGAACAAGCAGCTATTGAACGAGAAACAAAGTTTTGGACAGGTGTTAAAGAAACTATTGATAGTAGGAATATTGCAGGATATAAAATTCCTGATACTATTATCATTGAACGTGATGGTAAAAAGATTAGTGCCACACCTGATGATTTCTTTAATTATATGTACCAAGTTGATAGCAATGGTAAATCTCGTTATGACAATGATCTTGCAAAAGAAAGTCTTGAAGACAGACGAAACGATGCTATACTTCGTGCTTATTTAAAGTTTGTAGGTGGTAATTATACCAACCTTGTTGATATGGCTATCAATGATAAAGAAGTTAAGAAACTTAAGTTGATTGCTAAAAGCCGTAATCATTCAAGTGTTAAAATTAATAAACCTCAAGCTAATAAAGGTAAAGATATTGACTTAGGTTTTAAGTAACTTTTTATTAATTAAAAACTGATTGATTATGTATTCAATGCGCACTCTTTCGGTAGGTAAATTTGATGATAGAGGATACTCTAATGAAGAGAGTATTGCTAATCTTCAATTACAGAAGCCTGTCGAAATTAATGCTTTTCTTACTTACAATTATGGTAAGGATGATGATCGTTTTCCTCTGACGTTTCTTACTGAGGGTCGTGGTTCTGCTGGTGTTGTCGATGTTGACACTGTTCAGTGGACTTGGAAAACGATGGGTCGTTTAAAGTTTGATGACTTTGTAACTTACTTTAATACGGCTAATACTAAACCGGGTGTTGGTGGTAGTGATTTTGAGGTTCACTTCTCTACTCATTGGTTTATCGAACAATATACTCTGACTGCTCCTGACGGTCATACGCAAGTTCGTATTCAGCGTGACCTTGGAGAATCTGCTCATGGCTATGGTTACATTCTTCGTCTTATGTCGCCTAATCCTGATGCTTTCATTGATCCCGAAATGCTTGCTGTTGGTAAGTATTGGTCTATGGGTGCTCCGCTTGTTTCTGAATCGTATTCGAAAGGAAACCGGAGTAATACTATGGGTCCGGGTCAAATGACTTCTCAACTTGAGTTCCACCGTTATTCTAAAGAGATTGGTGGTAATCTTGCTAATGTTGTTACCGAATATGAATTTGAAGGTAGTGATGGCGGTAAGAACAAACTTTGGATTAACGAAGAGATGCGACAGTTTAACGTTACTATGCGTATCGCTAATGAAGAGCGTCTTTGGATGGCTGAGTATAACCGTAATGCTAATGGTGAGGTTAGTCTGAAAGATATGGACAATGGCAAACCTATTCCTACTACGGCTGGTATGTTGGAGATTTGTCGTGAGTCTAATTACGATACTTACGGTGAATATCTTACTCTGAATAAGATTAAGCGTACCGTTGGTGATGTTCTTGACCGTGATACCGATGACGGAACGATGAACATTGTTCTTATGGGCGGTAAAGGTTTCATTGAGGATTTCGATGAGGCTATGCGTATGGATGCAAAGGAGAATGGTTTCGTTACTCCTCTTGGCGACAAGATGATTGATGGTTCGGATGCTGGTCTTACTTACGGAAAGTATTTCCGTCGTTATAAGACTGTTGATGGACATGCTATTACCGTTAAGCATTGTTCGTTCTTTGATAAGAGTACGATTGCTGAGACTGCTAAGAAGAATGGTATGATTCATCCTCGTTCGGGTCTTCCTATTGCTTCTCATCAAGCTTGTTTTATTGACTTCTCTTCGTACAATGGACATCAGAATGTTCGTAAGGTTCGTATGAAAGGTCAAATCTATAAAGCAAAGGTTCTTAAAGGTTTGACTGATGTTCCTGCTTCGTGGGGTGTTCCCGAAACGAATTTTATTTCGACTGAGATTGACATGTCGCGGTTTGAGGTAAAAGACTCTCTCGGCTTGCAGGTGGACACTGCAACTAAGATGTTTCTGTTGCAGTGCAAATTGTAATTAACATTTAAACTCCTATTGATATGGAAAATAATAAAGGTACAGGGGGTGCTGAAACTGGATTTGGATTTGTCAAGAAACCCTCTACTGAAACACCTAATAATGGTAGTCGCCCCGTAGAGGAAGCATCCAGTGAAGAAAAGGAAGTTGGAGCTGGTGAAAAACAACCGAAAGTTACAGTTCAACAAGAGATTGATAAAAAGAATGACGAACCTTATGTAGAACGTAAGAGTATTACAATCGCTTTGGTTAAGAATTATTCTTTCTATCGTCGTGCAAATGATAAGGTTATGACTAAACGTCGTGATTTTATTGGTAGTTCTGTTTCGAGTTCGCGTGTTCTTTCTTCTAATAAAGAAGAGGTGGAAGCCTATTTTCCTCGTTTGGTTGGTCTTTCTCCTAATAACGATAATTTTATGAATCGTGTTAAGCAGTATTTGAATAATATTCAAGTTGCTGTTGACGAATTAGGAAAGACTTTTGATTGTAGTTTTCATTATAATCATTATTCTGATTATCTTGCTATTAAGAAAAAAGAAGAAAAAATTGAGAGTAATTATAAACTTGCTAATAAAAGCAATAATAAAGACCTTCGGGCTGCTCTTAAAGAAAAACTTACTCTTCTTAACGAACTTGAAACTTCTAAGCACAAACTTGGTTATCCTTTGAATCTTGAAGATTATATCCTTTATCGTCATTGTTTACTTTACAACGATATTGCGAAAGATACTGCTCTCATTAACAGTGATGCAAGTATTCGTTTTTACTTCAAAGATAATAATAAGGAAGCTGAGCTTCAGAAAAAGCTTCGTACTGAGATTAATAATGCTAAAGCAAACTATGTTCAAATCGTTGGTGATCCTGACATGTTTGATGCTGTTTATATTCAGTATTGCGTTATTAGTGGGCGTCCTATTGTTAGCTCTATGCTTGAAGATCGTATTACTAAAGAAACTCAACTTGACCGTTTCTCTATTGAAGACCCGATTAAGTTTAATCATATCTGCCGTGATAACGATATCAAACTTAAAGCGCTTATTGAAACCCTTATTGCACGTGGAGAATTTATTCGAGCACAACACAATCAGAATATTCTTACACCGGAGGGTGACTTTATTGGAGCTAATATGAAAGAAGCTGTTGCTTGGTTTAAAGATTCAGCCAATAGTGCTATGGTAGCTGGATATAAGAATAAGTTAAAACTTATTTGATATGACTATTGGAGAGATGCACGTAATGTTTAGGCAACTTGCCCAGCAAATGGGAATGCAAACTATACGTGCTATTCTTCCAAGTGAGATTGACGCTTGTATTAATATCGCCATTAATGATGTGATTAAAAAGCTTATTGCTGAAAACCTTAGTTCTGCCGGTAATGAGCAAGTTACAATCTATAATGCGCGTGTTGGGCAGATAAATGGGCTAAGTACTCTTTCTAAGAGACTTAGTCTAACTGCTCCAATTAAGAGTAATCAACGAAATTGTTATACTACTTATGTTCCTTTAGATACAGTAATGTATATTACTGCTGTTGAAATTGGATATGAGGAAATTAATAGCTTTTATGATGCTCGTGTTACACAAGCTGAACTTCTTGGTAGAACGTTAGAAGATTATTGTAATGCTCCAACTTATAAATCTCCGGTGGTTGTATTTTTGGGGCAAGTTGATAGAGTTGATGTTGAGGTTTATTCTTCCTCTACGGGGAATGGCTTAATACCGACCAAGGCTAATGCAGTTATTATTTCTAAACCCGCTGTCGTTATGTATAGCGATGTTGAGGAGGATGGAGTTAATTGTGATATGCCTGACTACATGCACATTGATATAGTGAAAGCTGCTGCTGAAATATATCTTAGGAGCGTTGGAATAACTTCTAATTAACATTATTAAAATTATACAAATATGAGACAATTTATTTTGGGTGCCGCAGATGTTGCTTATGCAACTGGAGCTACGCCTGAACTTGCTGCTTCTGGCGCTGTAGGTTTTTATTATCTTAAAGATGGTAAACTCACTGTTAGTGCTACAGGTGCTGAAATGAAAGGCGAGGGTGCTATCGTACTTGGTCGCACTTCTGCTGAGGGAGGTCCAGTAATTCTTCCTTTCTACAATAATCATTTTAGTTTCGTTAAGTCGAGTTATAAAGCTGCTAAAACTTTTGTAGCTGAATTTACGATTCCTGATGTTACTGTAATGGAAGATCATTCTGTTATCTTTGTTAAGAAAGGTATTCAGTTTAACGAACGTGCTAATTGGACTGCTACTGTTCATGCTTATAAGACTTCGGAAACTGTTAACATGATTGCTAAGAAAATTGCTGATTATGTTAATAACAATCCTCTGCTTGGTCTTACTGCTGTAGCTGATGCTGCTAAGGTTACTGTTACTGCTACTAAACCCGGTGTAGATTACGAACTTGTTCCTGCCGATGCTCTGTTTGGTATGGAAATTACTTATACTACTCGTGGCGAAGCTGCACTTAATGATGCTGAGGGTATTAAGAAGCTTGCTGATATGGCCGCTGCTGATGCAGGTTTCGAATATACATATCGTGATTCGTATATGTATCTTTACCCTAAGTATCCTCTTGATCCTCTTGCTCAGCCTAAGAAAACTGATTATGGATTTACGGTATTTACTTTACGTTTTGCTGTTCCTCGTGCAACGAAGACTCGTGATGAAGTTGTTCATCAAATCGTGCAGATCGCTATTCCTAATAAGAGTGCAAGTGTAGTCGGAGATGCGGTAACTGCTATTGAAACAGCTCTTGAAGCTATGGCAGAATTGTAGTTAATAACCTTTGTAAAGTAATTAATACAACAAACTAATTAAAGGGAGCTACTGATATTGTTCTGATGGATAATATTGGTGGCTCCTTTTTGTTTAAGTACGAAATGGATAATATAATACTTTATGCGTTAAAAGAGGGGTTAACACCAGCCATCATTGTAGTTATTTATTTATTAATAGTAAAGCTGATTGATTCTAAAAGAGAGAAAGCTAATATTAAAATCACTAATGATTTGGTTGCAGCTATAAATAAAATAAGTAACTTTCTTGATAATATTACTACAAATATTATTGATAAAGATAGAGATAAATGTCGTTATGCTATTAGACAAGCTTTTCTTTCATCAGCATCTACTATAATTGAATTTGTTACAAAGACTATTATAAACAATCATATAAATACTAATAGAGATAATATTATAAATAATGTTGAACATTTAGTTAATGCTGAATATTATAACATTTACAATTCTCTTTCTCTTTATACTATTGATGGTAATAAGATAAACGAATATCTTAAAGAAGAATGGATTAAAGAAGTAGAGAAAGATGCTATTGATATTATATTTGATGAAAAATTAGATAAAGAAACTAAGATTCTTACTTTTAATAATAGAATGACTATTAAGTGTCAAGATTTTGCTATATATGTGACTAATAAAGCACTTTAATTTTATGTCTGATTATAAAAAACTTGTTTTAAGTTCTACTGTTTATTTAATTGAAGGTAACAAAGATATAGTTAATAATGAAGAATTTGGTTTTCTTCCTACTAATGATATTTTTGTTAATAATCAATATATGATGCTACTTAAAACCGCATTTGAAAATATTGGTTTATTCGATAAAGAACGTAGACAAAAACTTATAGCTATTTATAATAAAATTATAGGTGGTTATAATTATGTAAATTCTGTTAAAGTTCCTATTGAAGATTTTACTATTTACCCCTAATAATATAGAAATGTTAGTTGGTGAAACTATTGATGTTTATGTTACTTGTAGTCCAAAACTTATTACAGATGCTAATAGTATTGCTATTTATAATGCTTATCCTACATTATTTAAAATTAGTAAAACAGATATTGTAAATAATATAATGCATTTTACTGTTACAGGAGAAAATAATGGTAGTGGTAATCTTCAGATTTCTGGAGGTAAAAATGTAAAGAATTTAGATATTGTTGTAAATTATTAACATATGGGTGATATAAATGAAAATAATGTTACAAATCCGCAGTATGTCTATATGATTATTCCTGCGGATTATGCTTGTGTTTATGCTCGTCTATTAATTTTGCTTAGTGATCTTGGTTATGAAATGTTACAAGATTGTAAAGCTGGATGTTCTGGTAGTAATAAAAATATTCTTTCTTGTTGGAATATGTTTCAAGCAGCTTGTGCTGCGCATTCTCTCAATAGGAGCAAAGAAGCAGATATTTTAATTAATTATATTAAAGCTCAAATTAGTAACATTTATAAAGGTTCTGGAGTTCCTGAAAATCTTGGTAGTGTTACTATGCCTATTGACGAGAATGGTGAGTTGTATGCTATGGTAACTTGTGGTTCTGTTCCTACTTTTGAAGTGGATGTTGAAACTGGTCTACTTAAAGAAGTTAAGAAACAAGGAGAAGTTTATACTGAAGCTTATGGACTTACTAAAGATGATGTTCAATCTGATAAGTAATAACCGATTGTCTTCCTTTACGGGGGAGCAGCATTGAAACTAATATGGCAAATATAACAGATATTGTTAACTCTATCGTTAGATATTTAGGTAAAGTTAGTATTACACTTAACGGTCGTTGGAAAGATAATATTGAATACGATCGTCTTTGTGTAGTATATGACGATTTTGCTTCTTATATCTCTAAACAAAAAGTTCCTGTTGGTACAAAACTTACTAATACTACTTATTGGCAAGTGCTTTCTAATCTCCAAGAAGAGATTAAAATTGATTATGAAACTTTTAAAGAAAAAGTTCTTGAAGATATTGCTGATTTAAATAAACGTCAAATTGCTGGACGTATTGTAGTTGATAATGATAATGAACTTAATGCTTTAACTATTGAACAAGTAAATGCTGGAACTGAGGTTTATGTATTAGATACTAAAAAGACTTATATAATTGATTCTATTGACACTCAAAACAATAAAGAATATCATGAGCAAGTATATAATTCTTTAAGCACTGTTGCTTACAGTTCAATTCCTAAAGAAGATAGAAAGGTAGAAAACATTAAAGTACTTAAAGATTATTCTGTAGAGTTTGGTGATAAACTTACTACGTTTCCTATTACTCTTATTCAGGCCATTCTTGATCTTGAATCTGGTAAAAATTTAAGTTCTCTTCTTAGTATGTTTAACTACCTTGTTCTTCCTTGGAACGGTAATTTTGCTGCTACTGTTAATGAAGTTCCTTTGGTTATACGTAATCTTGGAACTCTTGTTACTTATAAAGACGCTGATGGTTTTATTTGGACTAAGCGTTATAAACTTAGTGATTTTAGTAACATTAATTGGTCTAATATTGATAATTGGGAGGGATGGGATTTAAATGCTGCCAAGGATGAAATTATTGCTGTTGTAGAAAAGATTTTTATGAACATTGATAATTATCCCCCAGTAAAGGAAGTTGTTGTACAGAGCGTTACTACTGCTACTAACGATGTACTTAACGATATAGTTTCTCATCCAGACCTGTATGCTAAATTTAAAGCTATTATTGAAACTAAAGTTGGAGATGTATTTAAAAATTTAGATAGTTATCCGGATTTAAAGAAACTTCTCAATACTTATGTTGTTAATCAAGTTAATTATATTTTTGCAAATATTGACAGTTATCCTGTTTTAAAGACTACTATTGAAAATTCTATTAAATCTGTATTTACTAATATCGATAATTACCCTGTTTTAAAGAAAGTAATTACAGATAAAATTGTAGAAATTGCTCCAAGTCTTATTAATACTATATTTACTAATATTAATAATTATCCTACATTAAAATCAGCTATTAAATTTGGAGTTTATAGTCGTACTGATTATATTTTTAAACATTTGGATGATTATCCTGAGCTTAAAGCTCTTATTGAAGCTGGTTCTGGTAGCAGTAAGTCAGACATACTTACAGTTAAATTTAATCATAGTGATGGAGATAATGTTCAAATTGTTAATATTGATGAGGCAAGGATTGGAGTAGCAGATATAAAACTAATGGACTATAAACATTGTCTTATAGAAATTATTTTAAATAATATTTCTGTATGGAAATGTATAGGTTCTGTAATAAAAATTGGAGAAAATGATTATAATTTCTCTTATATAGCTCCTCTTAATGGTTTTAGTCATAGGACAGTTTTTAGAGGAAATATTGTTACTAATTCTTTTACTATGTACTATGAAGAAAAATCTAATAGTACTATTTATATTAGAGCTGAACATAGCTCTAATTTGCCTGATGGAAAAGTTCAATTTACTATACAGAATAAAGCTGGAAGACAAATATGGGATTTTGCAGACGTATATTCTTTGCTTAATAAAGTTTATATATTTGATTGTGTAATTACTTATAAAACGGATGATCCTATTTGGATAACTGTTAGTGGCACTATGCAATTTTTTGTTGATCAAAATAATGTAGCTGTTGCTCAAATTATTACTAATTTTTATGAAGGTGGAGATGATAATATATTTACTAAACAACAATGGTTATGGCAAGATATTAATACTAATAATTTAATTCTTGAAAAAATTACTTATTACAATACTTCTCAATTTATAAGTAGTGCAGATAAAGGTAAAGCAAGTGGAATTTGTCCTCTTAATGCAAGTTCTAAAGTAGATGCTAAATATCTTCCGTCGTATGTTGATGATGTTATTGAATTTGATATTAATACAGATTTTGCTAATATTTCTGAAATTGTAAATCATCCTGCATATACTAATAAAATTATATTAGCAAATAATAAAACTATTGCTCCTTATACTAATACTGTAATTAAAACAAATAATAATACATCTACTTCTGATTGGGTTTATGAAGCTATTCTTTCTGATAAAATTTATGTAAATAGAGTTACTAATAAAGTTTATCGTTGGACAGGTAGTGGTTTTGCTGAAATTGGCCCTGCTTCAGTAGTTATTGGTGAAGTTGCTGGTACAGCTTATGATGGAGGTAAAGGTAAAGAACTTAAAATAATAGTTGATAGCTTACCTTCAACTCTATTAGAATCTACTGGAGCAAGTGTAAATATTGCTTCTACTGATATTAAATTATATTTTCAAACTAAATATTATGATTCTAATACTAAAACTTATCTTGGAGATGACTTATATTTAAATATTCCTCTTGCTACTGAACAAAAAGCTGGTTTACTTAGTCCTATTGAAAAGCAAGTTGTTAATGGATTATTAACTATTGTTGGACCTGAATTTTTTTATCATCTAATAGGAACAAATATTTCTATCGGTAGTCAACAATGGGCTGATATAAGTAGTAATAATTTATTTAAAAAAGCTTCTGCTATTTTTATTAAAAATGGAAATACTGGAGAAACTATTACTGCCACAGTAGAATCTTTTACTGATAATAATATTGCAGATTATAGAGAATATAATATGGTTTATACTTATATTGATGAGCTTAAACAACATTATAGATATTATGCTATTATTAAGCATTATGGTGGTGCAACAAAAGCTAATACTCAACTTATTATATACTATAAAGAAACTGTTACTAAAAAAGGTTTTGAACTTGGAGAAGCATTTACTTGGATTGTTCAGCAAATCAATGATATTGGTGGTACTTGGGCTATAAGTGAAGATGATTTTGCTAACGAATTATCTGCTTCTGGAATACAAACTGATTTACGTGAATGCAGTTATCCTATTCAATTTATGATTAATTGTTGTGAAAATCAACTTCCTTTAGTTTGTAAACAAACATATATTATTAGTGGTAGACGTTATTATTCTGAATCAGTTCCTGTAAAATGTATGTACACTAATAATGGTATAAATTCTATTAATTATTATAACTTTAAAGTAGATTTTAAAAATCAATCTCATCAATTTAAAATTAAAAAAGATTCTGATGGTTTGTTAACCTTTGAGTATGGGGACGTATAATAGAGCAAACAAACGAAATTAATAATGTTATAATAAGATGTATAATAAACTAAATTAATTGTAAAGTAATTTATGAAACTAACAAAAGAAAGTGTTTTAAAAACGTTTAACTCTTTAACAATGCCTGCATGGATTAAAAGAGTTATTACTTTAATTATTGATTATGTTGATGAAGCTGCTTCAAGTATTGATAGTAAAGCTGACCTTGTAGGAGGTAAAGTTCCTGCTGAACAATTACCGAGTTATGTTGATGACGTTATTGAATTTAATTCTTCTATTAACGGTTATAATCCTGTAGATTTTTACATTAATAATAAAGAATATACTGATAAAGTTTTTTATATTATTAGTAATTCTACATCTGCTGGAAATATTAATGAAAAATATAATAAGAAATTTATTGATTTTGGAGCCAATACATCTGAAGATGATTGGACAATTATTGAGCCCGAAGAAGGAAAAATTTATATAAAGATTGGTCCTGGTGATGGCCAAAATCATAGTTTTCGTTGGAGTGGTAGTGATCTTATTGATTTAGATAAAAATTGGAGTGATAACCTAATTGTGCTTAGAGCAAGAACTCAAATAGTTAATTTAGGCGATATTAAAGATCCTCTTGACTTATCTAAATTTCAAGGTACTTCGATACTTAGTATGATATATGAGTATCTTAATCAAAGAGAATATCGTACATTGATTAATTTAAGTTGGAGTTATAATGGTGCTAATTATAGTTCTCCTATAATTGATGCAGATCCTGTTGAAAGAAGTTTTAGGATATATAATCAAGGGTACTTACAAACCTATAAAGTTCTTAAAGAGGGTAGTAATTATAGTCTTGTAAAAGTTAAGGAATTTCCTGATTTTGTATATCTTGATTATAGTACTTTAGGGACACTTTTAGATGACGAAACTATTGAACAGATAAAAAAAGCATCTATAATTTTAGTAAATGACAATGCTAATTATCCTAATAGTAAATCTATTTATGTTGTTAAATCAAAAACAAATACATATTTGCAGTTTGTTATGGTTGGGGCTGTAGATGGCTCTGACCAGAAAATAATCTATAAAGAACTATCTGTAAATACTTCTACTAAAAAATGGGTAATAAATACCAAGAACTATACTCTACCTTATGGAGCTTATTCTCAATTTGGTTTCACTGGTAAAAACGCTGATGCTGTTAATCAAGAAGTAGCAAGATTAGTTAACATGAATTCTTGTTATATCACTCCTTCTGATTTAAATAAAGTACATAGTGGTGATAAGTTAGAGAATATTAAGAATGCTACCTTCCTTATATTGGATGAAGGTGATGGTAAGACCAAGATTTTTACAAGAGGTTATTCATCTAATGCTACAATATATTATAATTGTCTGGGGAGTAATATTTCGACGAATTATATTACTTTGGAACTGCCATCTAATCTTTTGAAATCTATTAGAAATAGTCAATTAGATGATGCAATGTTTAATAATTATAGTGCAAACGGTGGTACCAAAATTAATAAAAAATCACTGTATAAAGAGCTTGTTGCTCAACTTACAGAAAATACTTATGTAATAGATTCGTCTAAATTAAATACTGTTCTTACTGATGCAGAAGCTTCTTCTGTTCAAAATGCTACTACTCTTATTGTTACTAATGTTGTTACAGAAAATAACATTTTAGTGTTTAATAGGGGAGTTTTAAAAGGAGATAAGCTTAACTTCTTTAATATGGAGTCCTGTATGGATGGAAATATTACTATGAACCGCATTATTTTTGATGTAAACGTAAAAAAGTGTAGTAACATAAGTGTTATATATGCTAATACGGCATCCTATTATGTAGGTAGGGGAGGTAAAAACAGTGTTACTAATTTTAATAAAAGCTTCCTTACTTTATACAATAATTTATATGTCATAGATAGTTCATTGTTAAATACTACTATAACAGATACAAATATTAGAGAGAGTATTAGTAAAGCCAGTATTCTAATTATTGAAGATTCTACTAATAATAGTTATACGGTATGTATTAAAGGAACTGTTTTTAATAATGTAATTTATTTCTTTAATTTACATAATATAGATTCTGGTAATATAACAGTTAACAGAATATCATTTAATACTACCACTAATTTGTTAAATAATAGCGCCCCATATTTACGCTCTGCTTTCAATGCTTATAAATTAGGTGGTGGTACTAAATATACTACTGAATCAGCTTTTAATGCTCAATTTGCTAAAGTAATAGATATGACTGTGACTCAATAATACTTATGGAACAGACTCTTATTAAACAAGTGTTTGATAGTTTCGATATTATCTATATCTTAATGATTAATATTGTAACTTATTTTCTTATTAAAACTGCTGATTATTTTAACGGGGACAAAAAAGTCCCCGTTCTTACTAAACGTATTTTTCTTATTCTTGCTACAATAATTATGTTTTGTGTTTACAAATATAATAATTATGATGATGCTTTAAAACTTATTAATAGTTCTATTGCTGCTCCTGTTATTTGGACTTGGATTCTTAAACCTATAATTAATAAACTTAAAATAGGTTATAAACAAGATAATTCTAATTGATTATGATTTGGATTAAAAATAAAGTTTTTCCTTTTGGTTCTTATAATGCTATTAATATTTGTGGAATAGTATTCTATAAAGATACTCTTAGCGCTAAAACAAAGAACCATGAACGTATTCATACTAAACAAATGTTAGAAACTCTTTTTATAGGTTTTTATTTTTGGTATGGTATTGAATATCTTATTGTGAGATTTGCTCATAAAAAACAAAATGATAGTTATCATGATGTTTCATTTGAAGAAGAAGCTCACAATAATGATCGCAATCTTAATTATCTTAAAGAACGTAAACATTATGCTTGGTTTAAGTATATAAAAATTCGTTCATATAATAAAAAATAATTTTGCGATTACGAAATTAATTACTATATTTACTTGAACAATATTGTTCACCTAATTTAATTAATTTTATTACTATGGCTAAGAAAACTAAAAGTATGATTAACATTGGTACTGCTGGACCTAAGAGTTCTGATATTAGGAAAGGTGGTAAAAAGAAATAGAGTATGTTAATAAAACATAAACTATTCTTATTATTTGCTAAATGGATTCCGATAGTTACAGCTATCGGAATCCTATTTAATACAACTCTTGCTTATTTTGGTGTTGCTGAATGGCTAAATGATGTTATAAGTTTTAGTATTGGAGTTTCTGTTGCAGGAGTTACACTTATGTATTCTTGTAGTTATGCGTTCAACTTTTGTAGTTGGCATAGAGCTGTTATTAGTTACAATGCCTCTATTGTTCTATTGACTTTAATTATAAGATATACAAACATAGAATGTGGACACTCGCTGCTATTAGTATTATATTACATATTAGCTGGCGTATTTATTCTAATAGGTCTATATCTTCACAACAAAAAAAAAATACTAACACTACTACAAAAGATGAGCGTGTTACTTAAAGTATTGAAAAAAGAACTTCAACACTCGATTGAAAACATTGACGCCGGAAATAGTAAAATTACAGAAGAAGAACTGGTTGAACTTGTTAAACTTCTTGCTACTATAAACAAAGGCGGAGAACGTATTAGTAAAACTATCGCATGCGAAAAGATACTTCATTGTAGTCCATCTACTTTTGATAATTACGTTCGTGAAGGTATCATTCCTCCTGGTCGTAAAGTTGCTGGCTTTAAAGAACTTTCATGGAATGAAAGTGATTTTATTGGTATTAAATTAAAGAGAATAAGAAACACTGTAAAGTAAATATCCCTTATTGGCAACTCATTGCCAAATCCATGCCCCGCAGATTAACGTCTGCGGGGCTTTTTGTTATCGTTATGTATATTCGCCGGACAAATGTATGTTTGTAATGTAAACGTTTACAAATCACTTACAAATTAACATTTTAAAATTTTCCTTTATGAAACTGATTAATAAAGAGAATGGCGAAGAACTTGTTGAGGTTGGTTCTCACAAAGAGTATGCTTCCAAAGGTGTAGCTGGTGCTGGTCTTGGGCTCGGTATTGCTGGTACTGCTCTTTGGCTGTTGCAAGGTGGCCTTGGTGGAGGTCTGTTCGGTAATCGCATGGGTGCTGCTGGTGCTGTTGCTGCTGGTGTAGAGAAAGAAGATAAGTGTGAACTTATCAATGGTATGTGGTCGCTTGCTTATCAGGGACAGAATGCTCGTTTTAATGATCGTCAGGTTATTAACTCGGAGATGTTTGGTCTTTATAAGAGTCAAGTTGACGCAGACTTTGGTCTTTATAAGAGTACGCGTGATGGTTTTGATATTACTAATGCTCGCATTAGCGATCTGGAAACTAAGGTTGCTGTTCTTACGGCTACTCGTCCTTATCAAGATGCTCTTATTCAGTCGGATATTCGTCGTGTTGCTGAACATGCTGATTTTAACCTGTTCCGTCGTACTTGCCGTATGATTACGGGTGAGCTTGTTCTGCCTAATGAACCTACTGTTACGGGTTATCCTTCTTATAACCCTTGCCGTCAGGCCGCTGCTACTCCTGCTCCTACTGCTGAGTAATTCGGCCGTGATGCTTCCTTTACGGGGGAACTACTTTGGACTTCGGTTCAAAGTAGTTCTTCTTTTCAAACAATAAGAAAATAAATAGCTATGACTAATCCCAATTATACAGTTAATTTTGGTGTTGACCCTCTTCTTCAAAATCCTTATAGTCCTAATAACGTTGACTATGAACGTGAAATTGAAGATAGAATGAGAAAGTTACAAGTCATGAAAGAGCAGTATAGCCAAATTAAACAACATACTGCTACTAATTCTCTTTGGACTGAAATTGATAGAGAAGTTTCAAGTCTTACAGAAGATCAAAGAAATATTCTTTTTAATAGTGAAACTTATTCTGCTATTGATACTGAATTAAAACTGCTTATTCAACAAGCTCTTATTAATTCTGTTAAAGGTGTTGTTGAATCTTCCGAAGTTGGTAAAGATTTACTGACTAAACAATTAAATTTTATTAAAAGTAGTAAGGATAAAATTGTTGCACAATCTAATAAAGAAATTGAAATGTTTAAAAAGTTTCAAATTGCAGCTAAGGCTAATCCTGAATTAACATATAAAGAATTTATTAAAACTATTAATGATAAGTAAACTATGGTAAATAAAGAAATTATTATTAATAAACTTATTGAATTTTTCAATAACAAACTTATAGTTTTATCAAGCGATAGTCAACTGGTTAATGTTTTTGTTCGTCCTTTTGTTGCAAGAATTATAAATAATAATATTTCTAAAATAGATAAAGCATTATCTTTGATTGCTAATGAAGATGGAATGATTGATGCTGACGGTATTCTTAATGATGTCATTGACAATCTTATTTCATCCCCCGTAAAGGAAGAGCATGAGATGGCAATTGGAAATGGAGCTGTTGAAATTAAGATTCCTTTTATGAGCAAAGCTATTTGTTTAGATAAGGATGATATACAGGAATTTAAAGATATTTTAAAACAATATAACGTTTAAAATTATGCACAAGTTTAAAGAAATGGTAGACCACTATAAGTCTACACATAGATTAGATAATGAAACTGCTTGGGATATTATTAGTAGTTTTGATACTCATTTTCAGTATAAAACTCAAGAAGATAAAGATGCTTGTTGGGAGATTATGTGTAATATACATGAAAAGATTAAAGGTCCTCACTTTGATGAAGTATATGGAGAATGGCAAGTTGAGGAAATGTATCATATAGACGATAAAGGAAATAAAATTACTCGTCATATGTTTACTCCAGAAGATGCTAAAAAGATTTACGATAAACGTGTTAGAAGTATTAATAGTAATATTACTGTATGGGATGTTTATGTTGCTCTTAATGCTCAATACCATGACAATATAGTTTTATATGAAAAATGGTTTGGCAATATTAGTGAAGATGAAATGAAAGAAAAAATCATTGAAGCTACTATCGTTAATTGGTTTGAGGATGTAGATGCAGATGATGATAAAGTTTGGGAGTACTTTAAGGCTATTTAAACTCTTTATTTTCTTATTCTTTGTGTGGCTCGGCGTATTGACGTCGAGCCTTTTTGTTTGTCTTATTATAAAAGTTTTGCAGAAATGCAAGTTATTCCAAATATTTTTTATATCTTTATTGTGTATCATAATCTTATTAATGATAATATGAGTTCTATTAATCAACTTGTTTCTGAGATTGCACATGTTGCTCAAGAGCCTAATAATAATGCTCTTCGTGTTGCAATTAAAAGAGAGATTATTCATGCTCGTAACGAGCTTATTCGTAAGAGTTATAATAATCACTCTATTACAGACAAAGTGCTTCAACAGCGTTTTCGTCTTAGTCTTATTGATGTTCCTGATGGAGATTTAAAAGGTACTGATGATCTTAAACTTTCTGTTATTAAACGTACTACTCAAAAAGTACCTCGTCCTACTCGTCTTCCTCATAATATTCCTTTTCATTCTGTAAGAACTGCTGGTGTTAATAATCCTCATGAAATTCCTTTTGCAAAAGAGGCTTCTGCAAGGTTTAATAATTTTCTTCCCGGTATGTGTAATCTTGCTACTTATGATTACATTAATGAATATATTTATATTCGTATTTCTCCTGGCAATTATATTGCTAATCTTAAAAATATTATTATTGAATCTGTATTCGAATACCCTCAGATTATTAAAACTGAAACTGTTGAAGGTGAAAAAGTTATTAACGAATTTACTATTGATGACGATGAATTCTTATTGCCGGAAGACCTTGTAGGTGCTGTTAAAGATATGGTTTATCAAAGGCTTCATTTAGAGATTCATCGTCAAACTAATGAAACTCCTGAAATTAATAAACTTAGAGGATAAAATATGAAACCCGATTATAAGATAAATGACTACTATTATATGTTTGTTAACCAAGCTAAACAAAACATTCCTATTTATAAAGAAAAGTATGAAACCGCTTATGCTATTCTTTTAGATTGTAAAAATCGTTTGATTGAGAATGTTACTGAACTTTATGACCTTGGTATCAAACTTATTGATTTTCCTATTGAATGGGGAATGACTAAATATAATAGTGAAGAATTACTTTTTAAGAAAGCACATAAGATGCTTAAAGAGTTCGAAGTTGGTCCTAAAAGATTATTAGTTTTACAAGTTGTTAAATATTGTGGTTTACTTAAACATTGTAATCGTCATATTAATAATTATGAAGTTGCTAAAAGTACTTCTTCTTTAAAGTTTAAAGAATTTAAAGCATTAGTTAATAAATTTTATGGTTATGGTGTTCATAAAGCTATATTAGATGGATACGCTTATGCTTATAGTTATGGTATAGGTGATCTTCTTATAAGTCGTTGGACTACTGGTAAACCTAAAACAATTATTGATTTTGTCGCTACTGCTGCTAAGAAGAAACAATTACTTGCTGAAGGTAAAGAACTCTATGATGCTAAAAAAGCTGCTTGGTATGAAGCACGAGGCATCAAATATGAAGTAGAAGATTATAGAGTTTATAGGCAAGATAATTTTTATTATGAAATAGATATTGTTAATAGCAAAATACTACATAAAAGTAAACAAGAATTTAAAACTGTTGAATATATTGATCTCCCTCTTAGAGGTAAAAGTCAAGAAGAAGTTTCAAAACTATGTAAAGACAGGGAAGATATTCTTAATCTTAAAGTTAATATAGCATATAAATTAAATGCTACTCTTTTTAAATATCCAACGGATTATTTAAAGTATATTAGAAATGCTGAACAAGATAAATACAAACGTGGAGCGCATAATAGCAAAAATAGACAACGACTTTAATCCGGATACAAGTGATTGGATTCCGCGTGTTGCTGCTTGGTCTATTGATGCTATGTCTCAATTAAAAGTTCTTAGTACTGAAAGAAAGAAAAGAACATTAAAAGTTATTGACCGTATTGCTTATTCTCCTTGTGCTATTAAAGTGCAAGGACTTGTTGTTTATGATAAGCAAGGTTGTAAAATTCCTATGATGTCTAATGCAAATGGGAAACGGTGTTGTTCCTCTACGGGGGAGCAACAGTGTGGAATGCGAACTGGTACTGCTGGCATTAGTTATAATCCTAACGCTGCTTATGGACCTGATATGTTTGCTGAGACTCGTATTGATAAAGATTATCCTGATCGTTATAATGTTAAAGAAATAAAACGTAATAGTAAAACTTATCATAATTATGTTCTTATTGGTGAAAATCAAATAGAACTTAATTTTGATACAGACTAAATCACTATTGAAAGTGAAGAAGTAAAAACTTATTATAGTGATTATTATCATTGTGATTTACCTGAGATTCCTAACAATGGTTTGCTGATTGAAGCTATTGGTGCTTTCTGTATGTATAAAATGCTTACTCGTGGAATGAAACATCCTGTACTTAATCTTACTGCTAATAATCCTGCTATTAATCCTTATGTGGCTTGGATGGAACTTCGCAGTAAAGCTAAGAGTTCTGTCGCTATTGATGGTCAAGGAAAATATGATGGTAATGCTTGGGGAGGTATGTTCTATAATTTCACTTTCAGACGTGATGAATAATTATGAATATTGTTCCTAAACTTAATCTCAATAAACATCCGAAAGATTGTGAGAATCTTTCTTTGACTCTTGCAAAGAATATGATGATTAGTGGAGACATGAGTTGTCTTACTAATGAACCTGGTATTAAAGATATTTCTTCAATAGATGATAGACTATCTGATCTTTTTTCTGGTAAATGGAAGATAGTCGGTTATATTCCTTGTAATGATGAAGTAGTACTATTTATTAATGGTCGAATTAATGGTGAACATAGTCAAAACCATATATTTAGATACAGAGAAAAAGATGATTATTTATATCTTTTTGGTTCTAATTGGCAATGGTCTGGCGGTAAGATAAAAGGTACATTTACTTATAATGTAGAAAATGATCTTATTATATCTGTTGCTGAATATGGTGTAGAAGGTGAAGACATACCTTTAAAAACTATTAATCTTGGTCATTTTGATGTTGATGGAGCTAAAACTATTGTAGGTGGCGATTTAGATCTTCCTGATGGTAAGTTAGCTATTTCTCCTGAACTTAAACTTCCAAGTTTTAATACAGTTAATTATATTGCTGGTTCTTGTTATAAAGGTTGGCATTATATTTATATTCGTTTTAAAATTAATGAAGTAGACTATACTCAATGGTTTCACATAGGTTATCCTATATTTATGGATACTTATGAGAGAACTCAAATAATGCGATATGTTTTTGGAGCTAAACCCGGATATACTTCTGGAAATAGTATTCTTTCTGATTGGCCTACTGATGGTTTTTGCAATGGTTGTTTTGATGATATAAGTTCTACCGGAGATATAGCATCTAATACGTTTGAAGTAGTTATAAATACTAATAATATTGTTGACAATTTTGAGTATTATCAAATAGGTGTAGTTTGTGCATCTAAACGATATACTAAATCTTGGAGAACTTCAGACATTAAAGTTGTAAAAGATACAACTACTCAATGGCAAAGTCAATCATATATTTTTGATATTCAACAATTAGTTGAAGTTGATCTTCAAAGTTTTATTGAAGAAAATTATAATTATTTTAATGTAAGAAATATTATAAATTATAAAAATAGACTTTATATTTCTAATTATAAAGAACATTCTCTTAATAATAAGAAAATTGATCAGTCTATTATTGATTCTATAAATGTTAAACTTTATTCTAACAATGGACAGTCATATGGCCCAATGTTAGATAGTAATATAAAATATTGTATTACTTTTTATAATTCTAACGCTCAAACTTCTCCTTTACAATATTTTGTACCTTATAGTAGAATTGGTAATGGAACAAGTATGACTGTTGCTGAATTTTTACACTTACCTTATGGTACTATACGTAAAGCTGGAGTTTCTGTTGATAATGTTACTTTTAATTGTGTTGATACTGATTTAAGTAGAATATATTTAAGAGCCAAATCAAGTAGTGGAGTTACTTCTATCCCAGCAAATGTTGAATTTTATAATAGTATTCTTGGTACTACAGGTACTATACTTAGAGTATATACAGATCCTAATGATGGTAAATATTACTTCGAAATAAATGTATCTGATTGGTTAATGGCTTCTGTTGAAAAAGTATATGATAATGCCGCCACTTTTGAAAATAGAAGAACAAGAACTACTCTTTTACCTAATGAGATATATAATTTCTTTATTCATTTTGTTGATAAATATGGTCATGTAACTAATGGCTATAGACTTGAAAATAAGAAAACTTATATTGATCCTGTAAGTGGTAAAAATTGTGTTCCGCTTCCTATTAATTTTACAAGTTCTACTTCTCAAAATCAAGATGTTTTTTACATTCTTGTTCCTGAAGATACTACATTTAGTAATGTAAATTCTGCTATAACTAATAACAGATTGTACAGAGTATCTAATGGTTCTGGTTATGTAGATTTAGACTTAACAAGTCCTTTTACTAATAGAACTTTAGACCAGATTAAAACTGTTGTAAATAAAATTTATAATACTTTTATTGGTAATTCTGATTATAGTAATTTAAGAATATATCAAGTTATAAATACAGCTATTGGAGAAAATTTTGGTATTTATATAAATAATAATGGCGATAGGCTTCATAGAATACCAAAGAAAAAATTCCATATTGACCCTGATTATCAATGGGGTTATCATAGTTTTTATACTTATGGTATTTATGTTGATGTTCCTCAATTACCTGATGGATATGTTGGGTGGTTTATTAGTTATGAGAAATTTGAACCTATTCAACGTGTTACTGGCTTTCTTACTCGTAATGATTTTAGAACTATAAGCAAAATTAAAGGTTCAAATGGTAATGTTCAAGATATATTAGATACTACTAATTGTAAGACAGCTAATACTATGTTTTTATATAGTAGTAAATTTGATATATCTGATTCTATTAAACTCGATTATAATGTTCTCGAAATTGAATTAAAAGGTGGTTATACTCCTGAAATTCGTTATTATGATAGTATGTCGAGAAATGGTTCTACTGTATATCCTTTTGATTTAAATAAAATTATATATGATCTTTCTGGTGTTCCTAAAACTGATTTAGGTGATGGCTCTCAAGGTGGCACTGAAACTGAAATTCAGTATATTATGGCTATGCCTAAATTTGAATTAGTTATTGCTGATTCAGCTAAAGGTAGTAGAGTTGGTCTTGGTTCTGCTTTACAATTAGAAGATAATACAGGATTATTTGCTTATCAATCTGCAAGAGATAAACCTGATATTAACGTGTATTTAGTTACGTTATATAATCATACATTAAACTTGTATATGTCAAAGAATAAAGAACTTATTCGAATGACTGATATACAATATTCTACTGGTAATACTTTATTTATTAATGGTTTACCAGGTGTTATAACTTATGACGGAGTTATTATTTATGAAAATCCAGGAGTAACTTATAACGCTGAAGATTTTACTTTACGTCGAGTTAGAGGTGGAAACACTAAATATGTAAATAGTGAATTTACTGGAAACCCTCGTAGGGTTTATAAGAACGTAATACCTTTTGCAAATTATGTTCAATTTCCTTGTTATGATACATATTTTTATGAGAGCAAACAATTTAATAATGTTCCTCAAGCATATATATTTCCTACTAATAAAGAAACAGGTGACACAAAATCTACTTGGGCAGGTGCTCTTGTAGAACCTAAAAACAGTATTGATTTATTTTCTAATCCTCAAGGTTCTGCTGATGATTTTAACATAAAGAAATATAGCAATTATAGAGAGGATGTATTATCTGTTGAAGATTATGATAAAACTGTTCGTCGTAGTAATGTGATTCAAGATGAAAGTCGTGTTAATGCTTGGCGTACTTTTCCTGTTGAAGGTTATAAAAATATTACTGAAAATAAAGGGATTATTACTAATCTTATAGGTATTGGTACTTATCTTCTTGTACATACTCAACATAGTTTATTTATGTTTAATGGAGATAGTACTCTTAAAACAGAAAATAAAGATATTCAATTAAGTCAACCTGATGCTTTTGAAACTAATTATGTTGAAGTATTTACTTCAGATCATGGTTATGGAGGATTACAAAATGATTTAAGTTTTGTTGTTGATCAATTTGGTTATATCTTCTATAATAATGATTTCCGTCAATTATTTCAATTTGATAATGGTAAACTTAATGTTATTGACCAAGATATTACATTATGGCTTAAAAAGATTAACGCTAAGAATGTAAGATTTGCTAATGATAAATTTAACAAACGTATACTTATAAAATTTGATTATACTGATGGAACTAATGCTGATGTATTAAGCTATCATTATGATAATGGAGGTTTTGTTTCATTACATGATTATTATTTTACAGAAGCATTTAATACTAAAATAAAACTTTATATGTTAAGTAGAGACTTTAATAGTCCTAATGACAATGATAAAGTTTATACTTTTAATGAACAGGATGAGTATGGTATCATCCCTATTCAAATGCGAAATACTAAAACTCCTTCTAAAAAATATAATACAAATAATAATACTTTTGGTAGCTATATAAATGTTATTATTAATAGCGAATACGAGGTAATTAAACTTATTGAGTTTATTAAATATAAATTACGCAAAGTTGCAGGTATTGCCAAAGAAGATTTTACTTACTCCCCCGTAGAGGAACAGCAAACTCCTTATGCTGGAGATATTATTAGAATCTTCAATGATATATGTGACAGTGGAGATATTGATGTTTCAATTAATATTTATAATTCCGGTGATTATAGAAAACCTTGGTTTGAACTTGGTAATTGGAACTTTAACTATTTCCGTAATGATATTAATAAACCTAATCCTACTGCTAAAGATATTTATACAAGACTTTATGGGAATTTCTTTGTTATTGAATTTAGATTCAATAATATAGATAATCTTCGTATAGAATTTGAAAATGTTGATGGCAGTGTTGTTAAAAATAGACAATTATGAAAAAAGTTGTAGTTAAACGTAAAAAAGCTTTTATTGGTGCTGCTATTGGAGCTGTTACTGGAATTGCAGGTTCTTTATTTGGTGCTGCTAAAAAACGTAAACAAGAAAGAGCTATGCTTAAACAACAACAAGAAGAACAAAATAAAATTGAGACTTATCAAAATGCTCAAGCTTTGAGTTCTGGAGTTGCTGATCAAAGTTATGTTGAAGATTATCAAAAAAAGGTTACTTTAAAAATGGGTGGTTACGCTGATAGAACCAAAAGTAAAAAGAAGATTGTAAATCGTATTTATCGTTGTGGTGGACGAAAGAAAGCAGAACTTGGAACTGATGCAGGTTCTAAATGGACTAAACAAGATACTGGAGATTTGATTACAGGTCTTTCTGTTGGTATTCAAAATGGTCTTAGTGCTGCTACTGGAACTCCTACTAATACTGTTCCTCAATTTACTTCGAGTAACGCAAAGACTTTGCAAAATAATCAATTAGCCCAAGAAGCTAAGAATAAACGTATTGTTGATAGCAATACTGTTCAGCCTACTGCTGGTAATAAATATGCTATTGCTTCAACTGCACGATTTGGTACTCGTAGAAAAGCAACTATTGGTGCTGAAATTGGTGCAGCTGCTGGAGGTGTTGGAAGTCTTGTAGGTTCTTTGTTTCAAAGTACTGCTGCTCCTAAACAAGTTAAAAAAGCTGTTGGATTCAGTAGTAGTGCTCCTAAAGTTGGTATTCAAAAACCTGATTATCAACAAAATGCTGGTAATAGAGAACAAATTGTAGATGGTAATATTGTTAATCCTGCTAATCCTACTAATGATGTTTATAAGAACCGCACCGATACTTACCGTTGCGGTGGTCGTAAGCGAGTTAAACGTAAATAAAAAGTATTTATAGGCTATTATCTGCATATTATGTATTAAGGTGAATAAATGTAAAGCCTATGTATATGAATTAAACAGAGAGCCGGAAATACAAAATTTTATATAATAATTTTACAATGGCTAAGAAAAGTCTTAAACCTAAAGTAGTGTCTGGAGGAAAAGCTATTCCTGTTGGAAAAAACTACTATTACATGAAAGGCAGCAAGCACGAGCAAGGTGGTATTGATATTGGTGCTGATCCTAAGAGCGGTCTTGAGGTAGAAGATGGTGAAGTAATGCACCTCTCTAAAGATGGAGTTAAAGTCTTTAGTGCGCAGCCTATTTTAAATGGGCAAAGTCCTGCTGAGAAAGTTCTTGGTGGCGATAATCCTAATGATGTTTTTAATGCTCAAGAAGAGTTTAAAGACAGAAATAAACTTAATGATGACGGTACTATGAAATTTCGTAATGGAGGTTTAAGTAGAACAAAAGATTATGGCTCTTCTAAAAAACCTTATCCTAAAGTTAAGAGTGGAGATTTTGCTGGAGGAGGCAGAAGTTATCCTATTCCTACTAAAGCTGATGCGATTGACGCTTTAAGATTAGCTGGACTTCATGGTAGATCAGATATTAAAAGTAAAGTTTATAGTAAATATCCTGAGCTTAAAAAAGATAAAAAAGAAATGGGAGGAGAAAATCCTAAATATAAACTTGTAGAAATTGTTATTGGTGGCAACAAGCGGCTTATCCGTGTGCCTTCCTTTACGGGGGAACGACAAAAAGCTGCTTTGGGAAGTGATGGCTTTGAACGTTATGACCCTATCATTAGCAAATCTAAAAGAAAAGTTATTGATAATGAATTTAGTTTTAGGGTTAATCCTCTTCAATATGAACAAGGTGTAGTTCCTCAGTCTGGAAATACTAATGGTTGGCAACATGAAACTCCTGCTTTTAAAACTATAACTCCTGCTGATTATATTGGCCTTGGCGCAAATACTATTGGTTCTTTAGCAAGTAGTATTAGTAATCGTAAAACTATAAAAAGTATGCGATATAGTAATGCCCCTACTCCTATTGCTGCTGCTAAATTAAAAACTCGAATTAATATTAATCCTCAGATTGATAAACTTCGAGAAACTGTTAATCGCTATTATAGAGATGTAGATGCTAATACTGCAAGTAGTCGAGTGGCGCTCGCCCGTAAAGGAAGGGCATCAGTTGATGCACTTTTAAAGAGTAACGAACTTTACGGTAATAAAGAAAATACTGAAACTCAACTTATTAACCAAGATAAGATGAATCAACAAGCTGTTCGTGCTCGTAATATTGAGCAATATAATCGTTGGGTTGCTGGTAAAGCTGATTTTGAAAATAAGAAACGAGAAATGCTTGCTGAAAATACTATTTCAACTATGGAGGGTCTTAATAGCGGTATTCAAGATCTTATTGGTAGAATTGAAGTACGTAGAAATAATAATAATGCTTTAGCTATGACTTCTGCTGCTAATCCTAATGTTACTGGTCAACTTCTTAAAGATATGGGTTTTGATGCAGATTATTATATACGTGATGGTGAAACTCGTAAACAAGCACGTCAACGTACTCGTAAAGAAAAGAAAGAAGTTAAAGGTAAAAAGAAATAAGATACTAATATGAAAGCGTTTAATCCTATTCATAGAAGTAATGTCAGCCCTGTTGACATTGATACTTTCGGCAATACATATCGTGAATTAGAACAAGGCCATCAAAGAGCTGTTCAATTTGAATCTGCTCTTAAAACTGAAATGGCTAAACTCGACCTTAACGAAGCCGAAGATGCTTGGCGTCAACAAAAGATTGACGGTATTAGAGCTACATTGAGTGAGAATACTAAATATGGTAATGCTGCTGGAGCAGTAGATGATTTGGTTAGAGCACAAGGAGATATATTTTCTGACCCGGCTCTTCTTGGTAGACTTAGAGCACAACAAGATTATAAGACTTATATTGATAATTTAGATAAGCGTACAGATTTATCTGAGGATTATAAGAATTATTATCGTGCTCGTACTAAATATAATTATCAAGATATAACTGACGATAATGGAAAAGTAGTTGGTGGCACAAAATGGCAACCTAATGAAAGACCTGTTAGTCAGATTGATATGAATGAAGTATTTACTACTGCACTTAAATATATTTCTCCTGATTCTGGTACTTATGAGAATACTATGTTTTTAGATCCTAATACGGGTAGAACATCTAAAACTTATACTCCTGGAGCTGAATTAGTAAGACTTAATACTGTTACTAATTCTTATGAGAAACTTGGTGCTGATAAACTTCAAGCAGCTGTTACTGCTGCTATGAATGCTAATCCTGCTATTAAAGCAAGTCTCGAACAAGACTTTAAAATTGATAAATGGAAGCATGAACAAAATCCTGATATTTTTACTGATGCATATAATAATAAAGGTGTACTTAAAACCTTTAATGAATATGTTCAAGATAAAATTGATCCTTTTATTACTGCAAAGAAATATAATAATTTTGTAAGTAAAAATAATTATAATGATAGTTTACTTAATAGTCTTTGGACCATTAAGGCTAAAGCTGCTGCTAAAGGTAATAATACTAAAATGACTCCTTCTGCTACTCCTCCTACAACTGATGTTTCAGGTCCATTAGTAACCATTGATGCTACTCCTAATCCGGAAACGTTAACAAGATACAGAGCAGCTTATGCTAAATTTAATGATATTGTTAATAACAAATATAAAGATTTAAATCTTTTTGTTACTCCTGATATGTCGCTTGATGATGTTAATAATTTACTTAATAAAACGTCACTTGGCGACTTTGAAAAAGATGATATACTTAAAGCATATGTTGCTGTTAATGAAGCTACTGCTGCTGACAGACTTACTTTACAACAAGCTACTTCTGGTGTTTCTCAAGAAGCTCGTTCAGCATATAAATTTTTACAAGAACTTCAAAGTGGTTCTATTAGTCCTATAGATGAAAATGATGATGAAGCTACTAAAAGATTTAAACAAGAAAATGCTAACATAGTTAACGCCATATATGGTAATGGTGATTATGTTGGAGTTGATTTAGCTGATAAACGTATGTTTGATGCGTTTGTTTCAAATCTTGGAGGTAGAGAAGTTTTAGGTAAATATAATATTGAACAATCTAATCTTCCTGATGGTAGAGTTCGTGTAACTATTCCTAAAGAAATGTCTGACGGCCTTTCAAACTTTATGATTGCTGCTGGTAACGCTTATGAAGAAAAGGGTGTTTTATCTCGTGCTTGGAATTCTTTTAGAGGTAAAGTTGGCGGTAATCCTCAAATGAGAGTCGTTAGACTTGGAGCAAATAAAAGTTCAATAGAAGATTTAAGTTATGATCGTAATGCTTGGATGACTGCTATGGGGCAATCTGCTACATCTGCTGGACAATTTTTTAGAGGTATAGCCGAGCCTATTGATAATATTGTTTCTACATTAAGTCCTAATAATTGGGCAGATGTATTTAAGTTACAAGTAAAGAAACTTACTAAAAATGCTGATGAAGTATTTGAAAATAATACTAAAGAAGTTCCTGTTACTATAAATCTTGGAGTTAATCCTCGTGATTGGCAATTACAACAATATAAGAGTGGCGCTTCTAATAGTAAAGAAATTACTTACTATGATAAACTTTCTGAAGATGAACAAAATAAATATATTACTCATCTTCGTGCTATTCCGGGTATTCTTAATAATAAAAAGATATATGTTAATGAATTAGATGAAAAGGGTTATCCTACTGGTCGTTATCGTGTACCTACTGATGAAGAACTTCGTTGGTTAGATGCTGCAAGAAGTGGTATTGGGGACAATAAAATTATTGCAGATAAACAAGTACATATTCCTACTATTAAAGGTAATCATCCTTTAATTACTTTATTGCCTGATGATAGTAAAGTCGCTACTGCTGCAAGAAGTGGTTTTGAGAAACTTAAAAGTTCTCTTAAAGATACTAAATCTAATATAGGTTTTATTATCATAGATGGTATTAACGACCCTTCATTTAACGCTTATAATAATAGTTTAGAAGCTACTGCTATTCAAACTTCTGAATTATTGTTTTATCAAAACGTAGCATTTGATGTTCCTATTATTGGTCAAAGATTTGTTGTAGGTACTGATCCTGAAGATAAAAGTCGTTATGCTATTTATGAAGCAAGTAATATTGAATCTCCTGTTAATGGAGGATTAGATTATACTTTTGTTAATAAAGCATCTACTTGGAAAACTTTTGATGCCGCTGCTCGTAGTGGTCTTTTGAGAACAGAAAAAGAACAATTATCTGCTGTTGCTGCTTATAAAGATTTACTTGATGCTATCGGTATGTCAGAGGGTATGAGAAATAGTTATATTAATGCTTATATAGCACAATATTTCCAAAACAATGAAACCGCTAAGTAGTGAAGAGATTAATAATTTAAAGAGTGATAAGGGACTTGCGTCAGTGCAAGTCCCTACTTCTGAAAATATAGAAGAAAATCCTCTTGCTTACTCTGGTCTTAATAAAGATGCTATTGCTCGCACACCAAAGTCTATTGATAGCGAAACTTATAATGAATATCTTGATTATGATATACATTTAAATGTTAATAGTGATCTTAAAGAAGCAGATAAACAACGTGCTAAAAACCAAGGTTTTATTGAACAAGTTGGTAAAGGCGTTGGACAAGTTGTTGCTAATGAAATAGTTTTAGGTTCTCTTAAAGGATTTAGTGATATATTTGATTCTGTGTATAATGTTATTGCTAATGAAGGTTATAATGATTATACAAATCCTGTTAGTGAAGCTCTTGAGAATGCACAAAATTCTATTAGAGAGAGATTAGAAGTATATGAACAAGATCCTGATTCTACTTTTAATTTTAAAGATTCCGGTTGGTGGATTAACGGTCTCACTACTATTGCTTCTACTTTATCTTTAGCAATTCCTGCTCGTGGTATTACAGGTGCTGCCGGAGCATTAGGGAAACTTACAAAACTTAATAAAGGTTTAAAATATGCTACACGTGGTAAATATGGTATAGGGGCTGCCCTTTCTAAATTACCTAAAAATACTAAATTTACTACTAATCCTATCCTTAATGGTGCTATTATAGAAAAATATGGTAGACTTGGTGCAGATGCTTTACTTATGCGTACTGCTGAGAATTACCAAGAAGCTCGTGGAGTTTACCAAGAAGTTTATGATAGCGCTAAAGAACGTTGGGCTGGTATGGACGAAAAACAAAAACAAGATATTCTTTCTCGTCGTCCAGATTGGCAAGGTTTAACAGATGATGAAGTTGCACAAGCTATTGCTTCTGAATCGGCTGGTGAAACCTTTATTAACGATATGTGGCTTTTAGCGTTAGACGCTTTTCAATTAAAAAGCCTTACTAATCTTTATAGAGGTGTTGGCAAAACTGCTGCAAGTTCTGCGCTTCGTGCAAAAAATTTAAGTTCTGTTGCAAGTCTTACTGCTGATGGTGCTAAAGAAGCAAGTAAAAAATATGGTAAACTTTGGCAAATTGGACAATCTTTAAAGAAAATAAATAGTCCTCTTTATGCTGAACTTTCTGAGGGTTTTGAAGAGGGTTGGCAAGGTATTCAGACTGAAAGAGGTAAAGAATATGCTGAAAAGATATTTGACCCTAAATATAAAACTCGTGATTTAGCTTCTTATCTTTCTGATTCTGAAATATGGGAACAAGCCTTTTGGGGATACATTGGAGGTATTGGTTTCCAAGCTATTGGGCAAGGAGTTAGTGGAGCTAAAAATAAAATAGTTAATGCTTGGGAGAAACAACAAGCTAAAGATAAAAATGATATAGTTCCTGAAAAACTTACTTATGAAAAGTTAAGAGAACAGGAAATTGAGGGTCGTGAAGTTAAATTTAATGAACTACTTAATGACCTTTCTATTCTTGAAAATGATGGACGCAATCCTTATGCTGAGAAAACAGTTAAAGGTATTACTAATTATAAAAATCAGTCTTCTGAAATATACGGACAATTAGATCCTGTTGCTGATAAAACTGTTATTAAAGAAATGCTTATTAATGACTTTGTAACTGATCTTACAATGTCTGCTGTTGAAATAGGAAATGAAAAATTACTTATTGAGTATCTTAAAAGTCCTTATCTTAACAAATATATTAATGAGAATTTCAAAGACAATAATCAATTAGACCAAGCTATTATTAATAGAGTTGAAGATGTTAAAAATAAATATTATAACGAACTCTGGAAAGTAGCTAATACTGTTAAAGGGGATAATGAAAATATTACAGCTATTGTAGCTCGTGAACGCACTCGTAATCGTTTTCGTAGTGAAGCTCTTCGTAATGCTGCAGTTAATGTAGGTATTGAAATTAATAATGTAAATACTGATAATTTTGATTATACTCCTCAGATTCAATATGATAAAGTAGAACAGATTCTCGAAAAGATTGAACAACTTGATTTCAATCCTACTAATAAGAATATTACTGAAAAGATTGCAATACAAGACAGTACTGATAAAAGTTTTAATTTCTATGTTGAAGAACTTAAAAAAATACCTCAGATTGCTGCTCAAATTGCAGAACGTACTGCTCTTGGAAATGAAATAAAAAGTAATGAAATTATTGATATTGCTAAAGAATATCTTTCTAATAAAGTTGAAACTCGTGAGGCTTTAAATAATCTTATTGCTCGTAAAAATGATCTTGAAATTGCTGCTGGTTTAAGAGAAGCTCTTCTTAATCAAACTGATGCAGAAATACAGGATAGATATAATGAAATTGGTTTTACTATTGATAGAGCTGTTAAAAAACAAATTACTAATGCTTATGATAAAGTAAAAGAAAGAATGTTAAATTATTCAGATAAAATGACTGATGATGACATTCTTTTTGATTTACGAAATAATGGTGGAATTTTCAATAATTTACAAAAGGAAATTGAAACTCTTAATATTGGTTTTCATAGTGGCCGTACATGGCACGGTATGTTAGAAGCTGATTTAAAGAGTAAACGTAAAACTGATGAAATCATTGCAAATACTGCTGAAATTAATGGAGAACCTGTTGAAGCTGAAAAAGCTACTGTTCCTGAACCTGCTCCAGAAATAGTTGTTAAAAAAACAACGAACGCTGATGAGACCAGCGATGCTTCCCCTACGGGGAAAGAAATAATAACAGATGATAGCGGACAAAAAGTTCTTGCTGATGTTGCTCCTATTGAAATAGAAACTCCTATTGAACCGTCTCCTACTGAAGCTAAAGTTATTGAAGATATTGATGCTGAATATACTGCTGAGTTTGGAGAAACTCCTACTATTTATACTATTCGTAGTATTGTTGTTCATAACTATAAGAAATATAAGAATATATTCGATAAACTTATTAAAGATGGAGTTAATCCTGAAAGTGAAGAATATCGTTTTATTCGTGAAAAGTTAGATAACAAGATTAAAGACTATAATGTAGATTCTGATGTTTACGAAAGAGTAGTTAATGGCGCTATTGAAGAAGCTCTTCGTTTTATTGAAAAGAATCGAAATCGTACTACATTTGCTTTAACAACTTCTATTGATGGTATTCAAGATCGTAAGACTATTGAAGATTTTCTTAAAGAGTTTGTTGAAAAAAATAATATTCCTACTAATAAAAAAGGTAAAACTTATATAAACGTTGACCATATTTTTGCTAATCTTTTAGAAAATAAAGATATAAGTTTCGACGATGCTCGATTTATTTATATGAATCTTGCTACTTATATTGAAAATTCTAAAGATTCTAAATTTAATTCTCCTTATAAGTTTATTAATAGCAGTAATGCTTATAAAGGTTATGCTAATCTTAGAGCGCTAACTGCTAAGCTCAATAGAGCTAATATTTACCTTAATGAACTTATTGAAAACAAAACTGTTTACGATAACACAGGTAATGATATTACTGTATCTGCTTCTAAAGATTTTAGAAGATTAGCTGATGTTGAAAAGCAAACTATTCTTTCTTCTTTAGAAGATGGTGATATTCTTGAACCTCGTGTTAATGGAAATAGTATTTTATTATATAAAAGTAAAATTGATACTCCTATTGGTTTGTTATCTAAAGTAGAAGTTAGTAATAACGGCTCTACTGTACGAGATTATAAAACTACAGGTTTAAGTTATACTATTACTAAAAATAATAATGGTTCCTATACTTCTAATTTTGACGAAGTATTTGAAACTATTCTTACTGGAAGTGAAGCTGGTGTTAAGAAAGATGGAATTACGTTACGTGAACTTCTTTATAACTATCTTGTTAATACTACAAGTGGTGTAACTAATCCTTTGAAGTACGGAGAAATTCCTACAAGTGTTGTTGCAGATAGTGTTCTTAATAACGGTTTAATTGCTAAACTTATTGAGAATGGTGGAATTAAATTTCCTTCTGAATTAGGCGATAATCTTAATAATAAAGCTACTTATATTTTAGACGAGTTAGGTAAACTGTTTACAAAAGATAAGAATGCTTTTACTATTGAAGATAAACGTTTAAGTTTGCATAACTGGATTAATAGTGTTTATAATAATTATATGGAAACATATAATATTCAGGATGCTATTGAAACAGATAAACCTATACGTTTTGTTATTCAAAATCTTGATGGCGGTAAAGCTATTATTTCTAATAAACCTAAAGGTATTGCGAATAGAGATTTGCATTTTACTGCTACACATAATCCTATGGTTGCTATTATTGATGGCGGCACTGTTCAAATTGAAGGTAGAACTGAAACTTTTCCAGCTAATGGATTAAGAACAGGTACTATTGGTTTACTTATTCGTGATGGAGAGCATCCTGTATATGCTTTATCTGAACCTAATTTTAATCTTATTGACAAAGGTAGTAAACTCGCTGATGGTCTTCGTCAGGAACTTACTGACATTCTTAAAGATAGATTAGAAGGTAAAAACTTTGATGAACTTGTTCGTAAAATTAAAGATTTATTTGGCGGTAAAGGTAAAGATTACAGTCATAATAATTTATTTACTGGGTTTGATATAGTTTATGGTCCTACTAAAAGTGGTAATAATGCTATTGCTTTAAAAAAGAAAGGTACTGATGAATATTTGTTTGTTGCTTATCGTTATCGTAATGGTACAACTCAAAATGGAACTGGTATTACAGTTTACAATAAAGGAGTTGGTAGGTCATTTAGTACTTTTAAAGATAATGAAGCTGCAATAGCAAATGTTGTTGATAATATTCTTTCTAATACTCGTTTTAACAGAACTTATCTTGGATTTAGACAATTTGAAAATGGCGCTAAACCAACATATTATACTACTAAAAATGGAAATGCTTTAAGTATTGATCTTGGTGGAGTAAAATTAGATTACAATAGTTTTACTGATTTTGCTATTAAGAATAATATTTTTAATACTTACCAAGGTGTTGATAGTGGAGGTAATTATTTCCAAAGAGATAGTGAACGTTTTTATATAAAGATAGAAAAGGGTAGCTCCCCCGTAGAGGAACACACTCAATCTATTGTAGTTCCACTCGAATTATTTAGTAATCCTAATCCTAATACTGCTTATGATACTGATAAAGTTCTTAAACGTTTGAATGTTTCTGATGAACTTATTAAACAATTAAGAGCTAATAATCTTATCCCTAAACAGATTTATTATCGTAGAACTGGTCCTGCTAATGCACGTGGAGCTTATAATGCTAACAATGGTCGTATTAGTGTTTTCAATGGATTTGTTTCAGAATCGAATATAAATCCTCGAAGAGCAGTTACTATTCTTATGCACGAACAATTCCATAAATACTTTGAAGAAAGTGGTTATAGAAAACGTGCTGATATTACTGAAGAACTTATTGATATTTACAATGAATTTGTAGAAAAGATTAATGCTGAACCTGAAAAATATAAAGCAATTATTGAATGGATTGCTAAAAATAACTTTACTGTTGATAATTATATTAATAATCTTCCTAAAAAACTTAGAGATAGTCTTAATGAACAAGAACTTAGACAACTATTTGCAGAAGAATGGTTAGTTGAAAGTCTTTCTCAACAAGCTATTCTTAATGCTATGAATGAGCTTAAATCTACTCGTGGAGATAGCAATATTGAGGGTGGAGAAAAGTCTCTTTTTCAAAAACTTATTGATGCTGTTCTAAAATTATTTGGAATAAATTTTGATAATGTTGAAAATAATAGTATATTGGCGAGAGAATAT
>ENA-UEPJ01000136-UEPJ01000136.1-human-gut-metagenome-genome-assembly--contig:-NODE-136-length-95960-cov-6.095335_pt1 | contig 95960 bp, 77 predicted proteins | sample MGYA00242890_ERZ507896 | MGnify/ENA primary metagenome ERZ507896 (study PRJEB26167, sample SAMN06115508) | human gut metagenome | host: Homo sapiens | place: China:Qinghai | collected 2015-08-20...
ATTCATCGTGCCCGTTTGCGGGGCACTTCCTTCTATGCGCTGGTGTTCGGTTCTCATCCGGAAACGGACTACCTTCACGAGTGCGAAAAGTACTGGGATATGTATTAGTTTGAAAAATTATTTTGCTTTTATTTAACGGTTATTTCCGGATAAAAGATTTAAAATGCGAGATTCTGCTTTCACTCTGAATGTCAGAATTTCGCATTTTTCTTGCCGTAGATTTTGTCACCCCTTTCAGAAGCCTTCTGGAAGGGGTGACTTTTGTGTAAAAACGAAGGTTTGGGCGGATTTAGCTAATCAAATACGGGAAAATTTGTGTGAAAAGCGAGATTTCGGGCGAAAATGCCGAGGTGTTTGGAAGAAAACCCCAAAGAGCTTTATAGAAAACTCTTTTACGTTTGGAGGAAAACGCAAGTGTGTTTGAATTCAAATGTACTTGTGTTTTGGGAAATGTGCTTCTGGGCCTTTTGAGAGGGGATGGAGAATGAAGACTTTTGAGGACTTTTTTTGCTGAAGTGAGTCTTGTTGGGAATAAAGTGAGGGATTCTTTTTGCTTGTGTAAATCTTGTGTCGTATACTATTTTGTGTAGTGTTTGTCGTTATTGGTGATATTTTGATTGAGGTTTGGGCCGATTTTGATTCGGTTAGAAATATGCAAATAGGTTTCTCTTTGAAAAAATGGGTTAAGTATAAGGAGTTTTGCATTTTTAGAGGCTTTTTATATAGTTGAAATTGATTTGACATTTTGTTATATCGAATTCTTTAATCAAGCTTTAGGATAATTATATCTCTCACAGACAAGAGGAGTTGAAGAGGTATAGTTTGGTATTAGAATTGAACTTAATAAAAGTTAAAAAGAAATACTTGAAACAAGTTCTAATTGATGAATCTTTATTTTTGAATTAATTATCATAAATAGGATATAAGAAATGAAAGGGAATTGGCTTGAAATATACGATATATTGAGTTACTGCATCAGTAACGAGGTAATGGAATCAATTTACCAGAGAGAAATTGAGAACTGCTTCAGCGCTGGCGGGGGCTGCCGCTCCTGCCGCCGCTGCGCCTGATGCCGGCCCTGCTGCTCATGGGCATCACCGGTGTGGCGCTCAACAATATCGCCCAGTTCACCGGTCTGCAGCTCTCCACGGTCAGCAATGCCACTCTCATCGCCACGACCACTCCGGCCGTGACGGCGCTGGTGGCCCTGATCTTCCTGCGCGAGCGCCTGCTGCCCATCGAACTGCTGGGGATCCTGCTTTCCGTGGCCGGGGCGCTGTTCCTCGTCAGCAAGGGACAGATAGACGTATTGCTGCATATCTCCTTCAACAAGGGGGATCTGCTGTTCTTCACTGCCCAGCTGGGCTGGGCCGTCTATTCCCTGACGGGCTTCCGCGTCATGCGCCATCTTCCGCCCCTGACGACCACGGCCTGGGCCGGGCTGTTCGGGACGGCGGGCACCTTCATCTACGCCGCGCTGACCGGCCAGCTGGACGTGCACAGCGTGGGCGGCACGACCCTGGCCTGTATGGTCTATATCGTCTGGATCGGCGGCGTGTGCGCCATGATCTTCTGGAACATGGGGGTCAAGGTGGTGGGGGCAGGGCAGGCGGCCATCTTCCTCAACATCATGCCGCTGGTGGGCGTTGTCCTGGGCGTGACCCTGCTGGGAGAGGACTTTGCTTTCCGCGAGGCCTTCGGCGCCGTGGGCATCCTGGGCGGGGTGTACATCCTGACGCACAGCCGCCAGATCATGCGGCGAATGGACCAGCGCCTGATCCGGCGCGCCCGGGAGCTGGCGGCCGCCCGCCGGCAGGCTGCGGAAAAGGAATCCCGCCGGGACTGAGACCGGCGGGATGGCATCTATCAAGAGACGGGCTGCCGCTATGAAAGAGACTGAACACAAAAGACACCGGCTTGCGGATCTGCTTCTGGTCCTGCTGGCCGCGCTGTTCTGCTGGTGTGCCCTGCAGGGGACGCTGGACCTCAATCCCCAGGGCATCGGCATGGACAGCGACCTGCAGAACTACGCGCAGATCATGGAAGCCGGGGAATGCCCCGCGGCCTTTGCCCGTGACCCGGTGGCGTCTTTTTTCCCGCAGGATCCGGGCGTGCCCAACCTGCTGACGGCCCTGGCGGGTCTGCTCCCCGACGGGGACAATGCGGCCACGGACATGCTGCGTGTGGGCGCGCTGGGCGTCTTTTTGCACTTCCTTGCCTATTACATCCTGGGGCGCTGCCTGTTCCGCAGCCCCTCTCTGGCGGTCCTGCTCTCGATCCTGATGAGCATTGCCGTGCACTGGTCGTTCGGCACCTTCTGGGGCAGCATGCGCTCGGATCCGGTGCCGCGCATCTTCTATGCCGATCTCTGGCCCTTCCTTCTGCTGCTGGCCTGTGCGGCCGTCAAACGCCCTTCGCTGCAGCCTGTGGTCATGTTCCTGTCAGGCTGTGCCATGCTGGTGCATACGGTCAGCGCCCTCATGGGCGGAGCCATGTTCTTCATGGCCTTTTTCCTGCTCTGGCGGGACAGGGGACTGTGGCGCCACGCGGGCCTGAGCCTGCTGAATCTGTTGAGCTTCGCAGTTCCCGTTGTTATATATCTGAAAGTTTTTCTTGCGGATACACCAGCACCGCCGGTCGAGTATGCCGGGCTTTTTGCCGAGGTGCGCGCCCTGCGTTACAGCAAGGACTGGCATGATGTCTGGCAGAGCCTTGCGGACATATTGCGCTATTATACCTTCCCCGTCCCGCTGTTCCCCGCGGCAGCCGTAGCAGCCGCCATACTGTTCAAAAAAAGACAGCAGCTGGCCGGGCCGGTGCGCACCCTGCTGCGGCTCATGCCGGGCATGGTGCTGGGCATCGCGGGCGGCTGTGTGCTCTGCGCCCTGGAGATGTGGCTGGCCCGCCATCTGGGGCGACAGAACATGAGTCAGGAGATCCTGCGGGGCACGCGCTTTTTGGTGCCGCTTTCCTGGCTGCTGCTGACCTGTCTTTTGTCCCTGTACTGGCAGGGCGTAGCCCCCCTGCTGCGCCGTGGCATCGTCATCCTGCTGGCTGTCGTCCTGCTGTCGCTGGGGCAGGGCAAACAGGTGGTGGCGGCCCGGCATGCCCTGGCGGACATGACCGGTCTGGGCTGGCTGGATACGGAAGAGGCCCGGCAGATCAAGGCGCATTCCCTGGGATTGCGGGATGCCCTGCAGGCCCTGCGCGCGCAGGCGGGACCGGAAGAGCTGGTTTTTACTGACGGAGACTGCATGGCCGTGCGCTTTGCTGCCCGCATGCCCATGCTGCCCGTACACAAGGACGGGAACGTCATCTATTATGCCGCCGACCCGGATATGGCCCGGCGCTGGCTGGCCATGCAACACCGCATGGCGGCCGATGCCACCGGCTATATGGAGGTCTGGCGTACGGAGCAGGCCGCGTTGCTGCTGACGCGCCATGTGGAGCACAAAGCCCTGTTGCTGCGTTACGGTGCCCTGCTTTTTGAGAATGAAGGCTGGCTGTTGCTGCGGCGTTCGCCGGTAGCGGCGGACGCCGATGCACAGGTCACGAGGAGCGGATATGCAGACTGAGAAGAAAGGCAACAGGATCGCGGTCCTGATCCCCTGCTATAACGAGGCGCTGACCATCGGGAACGTGGTCAGGGATTACCGTCAGGCCCTGCCGGATGCCGATATCTATGTCTATGACAACAATTCCACCGACGAAACGGCCCGTCTGGCCCGTGAGGCCGGTGCCATCGTGCGCCCCGAGCCCCGTCAGGGCAAGGGCAACGTGGTGCGGACCATGTTCCGTGACATCGAGGCGGACTGTTATCTGATGGTGGACGGGGACGACACCTATCCGGCTTCGCAGGCGGCGGCCCTGTGCGCGCCCGTGCTGGAAGGACGTGCGGACATGGTCATCGGCGACCGGCTGTCCTCCACCTACTTCACGGAGAACAAGCGCCCATTCCACAACTGCGGCAATATGCTGGTGCGCCGCTGCATCAATATGTTCTGGAAGCGCGGCCGGCAGATCGAGGACGTCATGACGGGCATGCGGGCCATGTCGCCCCTGTTCGTCAAATCCTTCCCCATCCTTTCGCAGGGCTTCGAGATCGAGACGGAGATGACCATCTTTTCCCTGGCCAACAACTTCCGCATCGCCTCCATGCCCATCCAGTACCGCGACCGGCCGGAAGGGAGTTTTTCCAAGCTGAGCACGTTCCGGGACGGCTTCCGCGTCCTGAAGACCATCGCCGTCCTGTTCAAGGATTACCGTCCCCTGCTGGTCTTCTGGTCGGTGGCCTGTCTGCTGGCCCTGCTTTCTCTGGGGCTGTTCCTGCCTGTGCTGGGCGAATACATGTCCAGCGGGCTCGTACCCCGCTTCCCGACCCTGATCGTGTCTGGATTCTGCATGCTGGCGGCTTTGCTGAGCTTTGTTGCCGGCCTGACCCTGGACTGCCAGCGCAAGCGGGCCCGGCAGGCCTTCGAGATCCAGCTCAATGTGCTGTCACTTCTGCTGCGGCAGGGCAGGACAGGCATGTCCTCCGGCGGGAACAGGCCGGAGCAAGCCCCTCAGACGTAAATGAAGAAAGCCGGGCAACAGCCCGGCTTTTTCCATTTTGGACAACGCTGGAAAGGACGCAGCGAAAAGGCTGGGGAGCTTCCCTGCCCGGTCAGCTGAGGGCCTTGCGCTTCATGATGTAGTTCCAGATCATGACCACGCCCGTGGCCACGACCTTGGCCAGCATGTAGTACAGGGCCAGCTTGTCCACCAGCAGCCACATGCAGATCTGATTGATGCCCAGACCGGCCAGGCTCGATCCCACGAAGACCACCTGCCGGGCAAAGCTGCGTGCCGCCTGATGGAAGACGAAGAACACGCAAAGGTAGTAATTGACGATGACGGCCACGATAAAGGCCCAGGCGGACGACCAGAGGTAATGGACGTCCAGCACGCTGGTCAGCAGGAACAGCAGGCCGTAGTCCACCAGAAAGGTCAGACCGCCCACGATGCAGAAGCGGAAAAATTCCGCGCCACGGCTGGCAAGGGACATAAAGACTCCTTTGGGATTGGGCTGCCCTGACTTAGCCTGTTCCCCGCCGGGGCGCAAGCCGGATGGGCAGGTATGCGGCAAAGGGGCGAGGGCTGACCGCTACGCTACGTGCGCGACAGGGCACGGCATGCACGCCGGTAGGGCGGAGCAATATGCCGGAACGCGGAGGGCGCCGCGAACTGTCAGACATCACACGCCGCACGACGCGCAGCGCGGAGGGGAGGGCACTCCCGTCCGCGCTGCTTCTTGCTCCGTCGTCCCCTGTAACCGGGGCGATGTTTTCTAGTCTTGCGTACGGTTTGTGAACGCCAATGTCGTCAGGGACGTAGGGGGACTTCTTCAGCTCCCTCCAGCCCGGCGGGGCGGAGCTGCCCCTTGTCCAGCAGGAAGAGGGGGGCGGAGGGCTGGACCTCCCGCAGCAGGGCCGCCGTATGGGGATGGCAGGTGAAGAAGAGGATCTGCTGCCGGGGGCCGTATCTTCCCAGGCTGAGGTCCCCCAGGATACGGGCCGTGCGCCGTGCCCGGCCGGGATCGAAGTCCACCAGCACATCGTCCATGATGACCGGCAGGGGGCTGGCCTGCGCCGCGTGATCCTGGATGTAGGCCAGACGCAGGGCCAGATAAAGCTGTTCCTGGGTGCCCCGGCTCAGTTGCTCCGGGCTGACGGGCTCGCCCTGCGGCGGCATGACCCGCAGGCTGGAATCGCCCACGACGGCGCCCACGTCCTGCCATGCACCGGCGGTGATGTCCCGGAATATGGCCGCGGCCCGACGGATGACACGGGGCTGGCGTTCCTTCTCAAAGGCCAGTTTTGCCCGGTGGAGCAGAGCATGGGCCAGACGCAGGCGGCACCAGGCACGGGCCTGCCGCTGCAGCTCTTCCCGCTGGTCGGCTTCCTGCTGCAACAGATCGGCCAGGGTCCCATCCTGCCGCATGGCCTCCACGCGCACGCCCAGAGCGGCGACTTCTTCCGCCAGCTCGTCTTCTTCCTGACGCAATCCTTCCAGAAGATGCTGCTGCCCTGCGCAGGCCTGTTCCTCTTCCTCCCGGGCCTCTTCCCGGAAAGAAGCCAAAAACGTTTCCAGCGGCTGCGTCCCGGCCACCAGGCGCAGGCTGTCTTCCAGCAGCAGGCGACGCTGCTCCGTCCGGTGCCGTTCTTCCAGCAGGGCGGCCGTTTGCAAAAAATCCCCGTCGTCCCGGGCTCCGCCCTGATGCAGCAGGGCCGCCAGATCGGTACGGATGTTGTCCAGATCGCTTGCCGCACGGCGGCAGGCCGTTTCCTGTTCATCCAGCAGCTGGCGCAGGCGGGCCTGCTCTGCGGCACGGTGGCGGGCGTCCTCCGCCGCCTCGCCCAGCATTTCCAGATGCCGGAGCCAGTCGGCATCCTGCGGCGGTACGGGGCGTCCCGTCTCTTCCAGCAGGGCGGCCAGCGGTACCCGCAGGGCTTCTGTTTCGCCGTGCAGACGTTGCAGGCGCGAATCTTCCTGTTGCAGCTCTTCTTCGAGGCGCAAACAGCTCTCCATACCGTCCAGGGCCGCGTGGACGGTCCCCGGCGTCAGGTCTTCCGGCAGGCCCAGCGAATGCAGGCCACCGGTCCAGGCGGTCCGGGCCGTCTCCAGCCGGAGGGCCGCTTCCTGCGTGCGGCAACGGCTGTCCTCCAGTACCTTGCGGCAGCGTTCCAGCAGCCCGGCACTGGTCGCGGCCTCGGCAGCGGCCTGCTGATGTCCGGCACGGGCCTCTTCCGCTTCCCGGCAAAAGGCAAGGCCGCGGCGGACAGCCTCCGGCAGGCTGGGGCAGGCGGCATCGGGAGGGAGCAGGGCCAGCAGGTCGCGCAAGGCCTGTTCCGTCTGCTGCAGGGAAGAGGTCGCATGTCCGGCATCGTCCCCGGCTGCGCGCAGTGCCTCCGCCAGTGTGGCGGCGGAGGCTGCCCGCTCGAAAAGCAGCCCTGCCGCTGCCGGGGCAAAGGCCGTCGCCGTGGCTGCGGGCAGCATGGCCTGCCAGCGGTTTTCCCCGTCTTGTATGGCGGCAAGGAGTTCCTGCTCCTGCTCGGCCAGTCGGGCCAGCGTTTGCCTGACGCGCCTCAATTCCTGCCGCAGGCTGTCGTGTTCTTGCAGGAGCTGATCCAACTGACGGCGCGCGGCCTGCTGTTTTTCCAGACAGCTTTCCAGTTCATCGGCATCCGGGATGTCGTTGTTCATGGTGCGCGGCAGAGGCAGACGGGCAAGGCGGTGCTGCTGTTCCCGCAGGCGTCCTGTGCTTTCTTCCAGCAGCTGCCGGATGCGCGCCGCTTCTTCCCGGCGATGGCGTTCCGCCTTCCCGGCATGGGGCAGGCCGCCTGCCAGCAGGGCAAGACCGCAGACCGCTGCCAGCCCGCCTGCCCAGGGCGAGGCCGCCAGCCCGGGCCAGAGGAGCAGCTCCGGGGCCCACTGTCCGGCCAGCAGAAGGACCAGACCGGGGAGCAGGAGCACGATGCCCATGCAGAGCAGGGGCAGTCTGCCGCCTGTCAGAGGACGCTCCAGCTGTTGGGCCTGTTGTGAAAGCCCTTCCTGCCGGACCGTCTCGGCGGCGATCCCGGAGCGGAGCGTACGGCAATGCCGCACGGCGGCAGCAAAACGATCCAGGGCTTCCTGCTCCAGGGCCGGATGCCGGTCGATGGCCTGGACAAGGGCCGTCTCGCTCTGTTGCAGCTTGTCCTGCTCCTGCCGTGCGTGGTCCTGCTGTTCCCGCAGGCTGCGCAAGCGCTCTGTCAGATGGTCGAGGCGGGAGGCCAGCGAGAGGGCCTCGTCCCTGTGGCGGAGCAGCCGCTCCGGCCCGGCAAGGTCGTCTCCGTCCAGGCGCAGCGGCGCGCAGGCGCGTGAAAAGGCTTCCCGGGCCCGTTGCTGCCGTCGCTGCCAGCGGGGGAGGTCCCCCTGTTTTTCCTGCCAGTTTTCCAGAAGGCGTTGCAGGTGGCGTTGTTGGCCGCCGTCCAGAGGCGGCTGGCGGTCGGGCAGGGCCTCCAGACGTTGCAGGTGTGCCTGGTGGGTCTCCTCAGCCTGTGCCAGCGCGGCGGCGGCCTCGTCTTCCCGCTGGCGGGCCATCTGCAGGGCCGTCGTACAGGTCGCCAGTGTGGCGGCCTGCCGTTCCACTTCCTCCCGGCCGAAGACAGAGCGGTCCGTGGCACGGATGCGGGCGCAATCCCAGTCAGGGCCCAGACGGGAAAGTTCTTCCTGCAGACGGCGGGCGATCTGTTCCTTGCGCAGACGCGCCAGCGGCAGGTCGGTCAGGGCTTGCCGGTAGGTGGAGGTCTGTTCCGTCAGGGCGCGCAGACGGGGCAGGGCCGCCACAAGGGCCTGATCCGGGCACAGCTCCCGGAGCCGTTCGCGTGTGCGCGCGCACTGTTCCCGAAGGCCCTGCAGGGCACGCTGCCCTTCCTCCTCCCGTTCGCGCAGACGGGCCAGACGCTCGCGCCCCTGCGGCGGGAAATCCTGCGGCAGGCCGGAAAGGCGCTCCAGACGCATCCCCAGCAGATGCCACTCCCGCCACTGCTCCCAGACCGAGAGGCGCCGTTCCGTACGGCGCAGGGCGGTCTCCAGCTCCGTCTTGCGGCGGCGGAGGTCTTCGAGATCCTGCTTGCGCTGCTGCCACTGGGCGCACAGGGCGTCGTAGTTGCCGCTCCGGGCGTCGGCCTGACGGATGCGGGCCCGCAGCTCCTGCCAGCAGCCTGCCTGGACGTTGAGGGGCAGCTTGCGTCCCTGCGGGCGATAGATGGCGTCGGCCTGCTGTTGCAGGGCGCGCAGCACATCGGCCGGGGAACGCAGGCCCGTGCCGAAGCTGGCCCCGTAGAGGGCGTGGCGCACGGCCTCGTCGTCCAGGCTCTCGAAGCACTGCAATTCCCCCAGACTGAAGCCGAAAACATTGCTGTAGACCTGACGGTCGATGCCCCGGAAGAGCTGCTCCAGCAGGCTTGCCGGCACAGGGGCCCCGTCGGGGCCGGTGAGCTGCAAACGGCCGCTGCCCGGGCCGGGGCGGCGATGCAGATGCAGCAGGCCGTGGAGGCCGCTTTCCAGCGTCAGGCTGCCCCCGGCCTGTCCGCCGCGCAGGGGCTGGCCGGCCTGACGCTCCTTGCGCCCGGAGGGATAGCCGGTGAGCATGGCCCGCAGGAAGGCCAGACAGGTGGACTTGCCGGCTTCGTTGTCGCCCAGAAAAATGTTGATGCCCGGGCCGAGGTCCTCGGCGCCCGTTTGGGCAAGGATGCCGAAGCCGTCTGCGTGGAACGAGAGCAGGCGCATCACTTCCCCTCCAGCATGTCCAGGCAGAGATAACGGGCTTCGTCCAGCAGGTCATGGAGATCCTCCCCTTCCGGCATGTCGAGCATCCCGGCGGGGCAGTGCCGGAACAGGGGCGCCAGCTCCTCCTCGGCAAAGGCGGCCAGCGCTTCGGGCTGCTGTCCGAGTCCTTCCGCCAGACGCAGGGCCTCGCCCAGCAGATCCTGGCGTTGCAGGCAGGCGGCCATATCCACAGCGGGGGCCGTCTCCACGCACAGATCCTTGATGTGGACAGGCAGGGGCAGGGGAGCCTGATGCAGGCGCTCCCGCAGGTCGCGGCAGGTCTCCGGGCGGCGCAGCAGACTGTCCAGCGGGGTGCGTCCCTGCAGGCACAGGCGCACGACCATGAGCGTGCAGGATGCGTCAGCGCTTTCCGTGACCGTGGTCAGGGCCTCCAGCAACCTGTCCTCTACGGCGTCGAGCTGTTCCACGGCGTCCAGACCGATGACCGGACGCTGCCATTGTACCGGCCCCAGCGGCAGGAACTCCTCCCGGCAGGAGAAAGCACCGTCGCAGGCCTCGGCAGTGACCAGCAGACAGCCGCGCGGGCCGCCTTCATTGATGTGGAGTCCCTGGGTATTGCCGGGATAGGCGATGAAGGGATGGCGCGCCAGAATGCGGCGTTCGTGCACATGGCCCAGGGCCCAGGCATCCAGACCGGCGGCGCGCAGATCGTCCAGCGAGCAGGGGGCGTATCTGTCCTGCGTGGGGCTGCCTTCCACGCTGCAATGCAGCACGCCCAGCTGGAAGCAATCCGTCTCCGGCTGGCGGTGGAAGAGGAGGGCCAGGTTGCGGGCCTCCCTGATGCGAGCATGGCTGATGCCGTGGATCACGGCAAGGGGGGCCCCGTCCCGGTACAGCACATGCTGTTCGGGCTCCGGGCCGAAGATGGTCACGTTGTCGGGCCAGTCCACGGCCTTCAGCCGCGAGTCCAGCGGGTCATGATTGCCGTGGGCCCAGAATACCGGGATGCCGCAGGCCTGCAGGCGCACACAGCCGTCGCGCAGGGCCAGCTGGGCTTTGACGCTGTGCTCTTCCTGATTGTAGATGTCCCCGGCCAGGACGAGAAAGTCCGGCCGCAGGCGCTCGCACTGGTCGAACAGGCGTTGCAGTGCCGTGAAGGTGGCGTCGCGCAGCTGCGCTTGCAGGGCCTCTCCGGCATCGGTACGGCTCAGGCCCAGGAAGGGGGTGTCCAGATGCAGGTCGGCGGCATGGATGTATCGGAGGCTGTTCATGGCGTGTCCTTGGCGTGGGCTCCTCCGGCAGAGATATGTTTTTTCCGGCAGCAGGACAAGTTGCGCGCGTGGAGGCGTGCGCGGTTGACGCTGTCAAAGCCCGTTGGTATGACTAGCGTTTATACCACAGGGGGAAAGAATGGCGCGAATCCTTTACGGCATCCACGGGACAGGGCATGGCCATGCCATGCGCGGGCTGACCATCGCCCGCCGTCTGGGCGCACACGAATTTCTGTTCGTGGCCAATGACGACGCCCCCAAGATACTGGAGCCCGAATTCCGGGTGCACCGCATCCCCAATCTGGGCACGGTGTTCCGCAACTATCAGGTGGATGTGGGCGCCACGGTGCGCAAGGCCATCCCGTTGCTCTGGCACCGTCAGCGCTATGTGGATGAAGTGCTGCGCCTTATCGACCAGTTCAAGCCCGACGTCTGCATGACGGACCTGGAATACTTCGTGCCGCGTGCGGCCGAGAAGGCCGGGCTGCACTGCCTGACCCTCGACCATCAGCACGTCATCACCTGCTGTCGCCACGGCTGGCTGCCGCCGCGCATGTGGTGGGATCACCTGCTGCAGGGCATCACGCCCCGCTATCTGTTCCGGCCCACGGAGCAGAACCTGCTGGTCTCCTTCTATGCGCCGCCGGTGCAGCCCCGCTACCACGCCCGCGTGGTACCCCCCATCCTGCGCGAAAGCGTGCTGCGCCTCAATCCCCGTGATGACGGCCATGTGGTGGTCTACCAGAGCAATTCCACGCACCGCAAGCTGGTGGACTTCTTGCTCCAGGCCACGGACCGCCCCTGCTATGTCTTCGGCTATGACCGGACGGAAGGCCGCGAGGGCAACGTCATCTTCATGAAGAAGAGCGAAGAGGGCTTCCTCAAGCTGCTGGAAGGCTGTTCCTACGTCATCCAGGGCGGCGGCCATACCCTGATGACCGAGGCCCTGCACCTGGGCAAGCCCATCCTGAGCCTGCCGCTCAAGGCCATGGTGGAACAGTGTTTCAACGCCCTGTACCTCGAACGTCTGAACTACGGCATGCAGGCCGACATGATGACCCTGGAGCCCGCCTTGCTGCGCCGCTTCGAGGAACGCCTGCCCGAGTTCCGGGCCTCCATCGCGCGCGGGCATTTCTGCGGCAACGATCTGGTCTTCGGCCTGGTGGATACCTTCATCCGCACCGGTACCCTGCCGGTATCGGGCACGCCGAAGGTGGTGGAGTAGGAGAAAAAGCTCGCATCACGGCAGGGCTTCCATCCCTGTTTCCATGATGGCAAAACGCCTCTTCCGTCTCATGCGGGAGAGGCGTTTCTGCGTGGGGCGCTCCACGCGCAGGGGGGCTCTTTGTCATTCCCCTTGTCCATATGTTCGCTCGGCCATCCCCACGGGGGGAATACTGCCTTCGCCGGCAAGTCCATCGGCGCGTTCTCGGTCCATCCCCACGCATGTGGGGAATGCTCTCCGACGAGATGCAAGAGATAACAAGCTGTCAGCGGGACGGCTGCATACTGCCGAACAAGACCATGCTCGCTGCAAGCCCTGCGCCACGAGCATCAAAAAAGGGAAGGAGCTTTCGCGCAAGGCGGCTCCTTCCCTTCCAACGATACTGCCCGGCAGGGCAGCTGGGATCCATTGATTTTTACATGCCCAGATAGGCGGAACGCACGTCCTCGCTCTTGAGCAGGTTCTCGGCGCTGTCGCTGGTGACGATACGGCCATTCTCCATCACATAGCCGCGGTGGGCGATGCGCAGGGCCTGGTTGGCGTTCTGTTCCACCAGGAAGACCGTGGTGCCGTTGGCGTTGACGCGCTGGATGATCTGGAAGATCTGCTGGATGATGATGGGCGCAAGGCCCAGCGAGGGCTCGTCCAGCAGGAGCAGCTTGGGCCGGGCCATGAGGGCGCGGCTGATGGCCAGCATCTGCTGTTCGCCACCGGACAGGGTGCCGCCGGTCTGCTTGCGGCGCTGGGCCAGGATGGGGAAGAGATCGAACACATAGTCCATGTCTTCCTTGATGCCCTGCACGTCGTTGCGCAGGAAGGCGCCCAGGTCGAGGTTCTCGCGCACGCTCAGGTCGGGGAAGATGAGGCGGCCTTCGGGCACCTGCGAGATGCCCAGGCGGACGATCTCGTGCGGGGGCAGCTCGTGGATGGGCTCGCCGTTCCAGAGGATCTCGCCCTTGCGCGGCCGGTTGATGCCGCAGATGGTCATGAGCGTGGTGGACTTGCCGGCGCCGTTGGCACCGATGAGGGTCACGATCTCGCCGTCATCCACGCGCAGGGAAACGTCGCGCAGGGCCTGGATGTTGCCGTAGTAGGTATCAATGCCCTTGACTTCAAGCATCTTCGCTTTCTCCCAGATAGGCCTGAATGACGCGCGGGTTGCTGCGCACTTCCGCGGGAGTGCCGGCAGCGATGCGCGAACCGTATTCCATGACATAGATGCGGTCGGACAGGGACATGACCATGCCCATGTCGTGCTCGATGAGCAGGATGGAAAGATCCCGGTCCGCGCGGATCTGGAGCACCAGATCCTTGAGCTCGTTGGTCTCCTGCGGGTTCATGCCGGCGGCGGGTTCGTCCAGCAGCAGCATGCGGGGCTCGGTGGCCAGGGCGCGGGCGATCTCCAGACGGCGCTGGGCACCGTAGGCCAGGTTGCAGGCCTTTTCGTTCCACAGATCCTGCAGGTGCACGGTCTCCAGCAGGCTGTAGGAGATGTCGATGGATTCCTGCTCTTCGCGACGGGTGGCGGGGTTGCGGGTCAGCGCGCCCCAGATGCCGGCCTTGGTGCGGCAGTGGCGGCCGATCATCACGTTCTCCAGCACGGTCATGTCGCTGAACAGACGGATGTTCTGGAAGGTGCGGGCCATGCCCAGCGCCGTGATGAGGTGGGGCTTGCGCCCGTTGAGCAGATGCTTCTCGCCGTTGGCGCCGTACAGGTGCACGGTGCCTTCCGTGGGCTTGTAGATGCCGGTGACGCAGTTGAAGAAGGTGGTCTTGCCGGCGCCGTTGGGGCCGATGAGGGCCACGATCTCGCCTTCGTTGACGGTCAGGTCCAGCTCGTTGAGGGCGCGCAGACCGCCGAAGTCACGCGTCAGGCCCTTGACTTCAAGGACGGGTTTCATGCGCGTTCTCCTTTGTTGCCGCCCTGCAGGGCGGTGATGCGGTAGCGGCGGCGCTCACCGGTGACGAGGCCCTGGGGCCGGAAGATCATCATGATGACCATGATGGCGCCGAAGATCAGCATGCGGTACTCGGAGAAGGCACGCAGGTATTCGGGAGCCAGGATGAGGATGGTGGCGGCGATGACCACACCCACGATGGAGCCCATGCCGCCCAGCACCACCATGGAGAGGATCATGGCCGATTCCATGAAGGTGAAGCTGGCGGGGTTGATGAAGGTGGTCTTGGCCGCAAAGATGACGCCGGCGAAACCGGCCCAGCAGGAGCTCAGGGCAAAGGCCGAGAGCTTGACGCGGGCCAGGTCGATGCCCATGGCCTCACAGGCGATCTCGTCTTCACGCAGGGCCTGCAGGGCAAGGCCCACACGGGAGTTCTTGAGGCGGCTGATGACGATGATGGTCAGGATCACGGCCAGCAGCACCAGATAGTAGATGAAGATGGTGTTGGCGGCGATCTCCAGCTCCTGGCCGAAGAAGGAGGGACCGGGGATGTTCTTGATGCCGCCGGAACCGCCGGTGAGGCTGGTCCAGTTGAGCAGCACCAGGCGCACGATCTCGCCGAAGCCCAGGGTCACGATGGCCAGATAGTCACCGCGCAGGCGCAGCACGGGGAAGCCCAGGGCCAGGCCGAAAACGATGGCCATGAAGCCGCCCACGGGCAGACAGGCCCAGAAGCCCAGGCCGAACGCCTGGTTGAGCAGGGCGTAGGAATAGGCGCCCACGGCGTAGAAGGCCACATAGCCCAGCACCAGCTGGCCGGCGATGCCCACGGCGATGTTCAGGCCTAGGGCCAGGATGACGTAGAGCATGGCCGAGATCATGATGTTGGTCTGGTAGAAGGAGCTCACCAGAGGCATGACGATCATGACGGCCAGCAGCAGGCCGAGGCTGGTCAGACGGGTGGTGGTATTGCGGTTGGGCAGGGTGACCAGGCTGTGCAGGCCCTTGCCCAGGCCTTCGGGCAGGCGGATCAGCGGGATGCCGCGGGCCTTGCGGCTGAAACACCAGTTCCAGAGCATGGAAAGGAAGAAGATGGCCACGCCCAGCAGGATGACCCTGTCGAACTGCCATTCCACGGTCTGGTCAACGCTGTTGAGCTTGATGCCCATGACCGGGAAGGTCAGGAGCATGAACCAACAGGCAGCCAAAAGGGCTTTTGTAAGATATTGCATCATGATTGGCTACACCTTCTGCACTTTCGCTTTGCCGAGGATGCCGTCGGGACGGAAGATGAGGATGAGGATGAGCAGGGCAAAGGCCAGGGCATCCTCATAGTTGCCCGACAGGTAGCCGGTGGTCATGCTCTCGGCGATACCCAGCACAAGGCCGCCCACCATGGCACCGGGGATGGAACCGATGCCGCCGAGCACCGCGGCCGTGAAGGCCTTGAGGCCGGCCAGGAAGCCGATGCCGAAGTTGACCTGTCCCATGTGGGAGGCGATGAGCACGCCGCCCAGGGCCGCCAGGGCCGAGCCGACGATGAAGGTAAGCGAGATGATGCGGTCGGCATTGATGCCCAGCAGCAGGGCCATCTTGCGGTTCTGCGCGGTGGCGCGCATGGCCTTGCCCATGCGGGTATAGCGGATGAACAGGCTCAGGGAGACCATGGCCAGCGTGCTGGTGACGAGGATCAGGAAATCACTGGGGCCCATGATGTTGCCCAGGTAATCCAGAAACTCCATCTCCGGCAGCAGGCGGGGGAAGGGGACATAGTCAGAGGTCTGCGCCAGCAGCACATAGTTCTGTAGGAAGATGGACATGCCGATGGCCGAAATGAGGGGCGACAGACGCGGGGCGCCGCGCAGGGGTTTGTAGGCCACCTTTTCCAGAGTATAGCCGTAGGCCGCGCTCCAGACCACGGCCGCGAGGGCCGCAACGATGAGGATGCCTCCGGCGGGGAAACCGACGATGCCTAGCACACCGGCTACCAGCAGGGCCGTGAAGGCGCCCAGCATGTAGATTTCGCCGTGTGCGAAGTTGATCAGTTCGATGATGCCGTACACCAGCGTATAGCCCAGGGCGATGAGGGCATAGATGCTGCCGCGTGTGAGGCCGCCGAAGAAAAGTTCGATAAAGTACTGGAAGTCCATGCCGTTACAGGGGCTGCGGTTTACCCGGGCGCAAGCGGGCAAGAGGGCGCGGAGGCCATGCCTCCGCGCCCGTGCGCCATAGTATCCTATTAATGCAGAGTGACGCTGTGGTCGCTTTCGACGAACTTGCCGTCCTTCACCACATAGACGGACAGGCCCAGACCGGTGGCGTCACCAGCCTTGTTGAAGGACATTTTGCCCAGAGGGGTGTCCACTTCGGTGCTCTTCAGAGCGGCCATGATCTTGTCGGTCTCGGTGCTACCGGCCACTTCGATGGCCTTGATGAGGGCCTGGGTGGCGGCATAGGCGTTGTAGTAACCGAAGCCGGGCTCGCTGCCGAACTGCTTGACGTGGGCTTCGCGGGCGTGCTTGTACATGGCCAGGGTACTGGTATCCTTGGGATAGGAGGCCATGACGCCTTCGCTGTCCTTGCCGGTCATCTTGAGGAAGGTCTCGTCCTTCACGCCGTCAGGACCGATGAGGGGGGTCTTGACGCGGTCGCGGCGCATCTGCTGCACCAGCTTGGAGGCGGTGTTCTGGTAGCCGCCGAAGATCAGGACGTCGGCCTTGGCGCGACGCAGCTTGCGCACCACGGCGGAGAAGTCCACGGCGTCGGGGGTCACGGCTTCGAACAGGACGGTCTCGACGCCGGCCTTTTCGAGGATGCCGCGGTTCTGCTGGGCAAAGCCCTTGCCGTATTCGCCGTTGTCATGCAGGTAGGCGACCTTCTTGGCCTTCAGCACTTCGATGATGTAGCTGCTGGTCAGCTGGGCCTGGGCATTGTCGTTGGCCACGGTGCGCAGGAACAGGGGGTGCTTGCCTTCCAGGGTCAGGGCAGGCGTGGTGGCCGTGGGGGAGATGCTGATGATGTTGGCGCTTTCATACATGGGCAGGGAGGCGTTGGTGGCGCCGGAGCAGATGGGGCCCATGATGGCCACGACCTTGTCGGAGATCAGCTTGGTCGCGGCGTTGGTGGCCAGTTCGGGCTTACACTGGTCGTCCTGGGACACCAGTTCGATCTTCTTGCCCAGCACGCCGCCCTTGGCGTTGGCTTCTTCAATGACGATCTTGGCGGCATTGAGGCTGGGGACGCCGTACGAGGCCAGGTCGCCGGAATGGGCGCCCTGCACGCCGATTTTGATGGTGTCGGCGGCCATGGCAGGAGCCGCAACGGCAACGCTGCACAGCGCGGCCATGAGCCAGGTCATGCACTTTTTCATTTTCTCCCTCCTTGAGAGACTCCATGCACTGCCGGGCGTCGCACAACAGCAAAGCGACGTCTACCTTGCGGCAGTATAAGCCCTTTCTATTGCATCTTTATCTGATTCCTGTCAATGCGGTTTGCCGGATGGACACACAAATCCATCTCCCCCGCACGGCCACATATCTACTGTGATTTCTTGTGGCTGGAACGCAGGTGCAGGCGCATGGGCGCATGCGTGATGCCGAAGATGCGGCGCAGGGCGCGTTCCAGATAGCGGGCATAGCTTTCCGGCACGCGGTCGGCGTCACTGACGAAAAAGACGAAGGTCGGCGGCTGGGACTCGGCCTGGGTCAGATAGAAGAACTTGGCGCGCACGCGCTTGACCACCGGGGGCTGGTGGCGGGTCAGCACTTCTTCCATGGCCCGGTTGAGCTGGCCGGTGGGCACGCGGATGGCGCATTCCTCATGGATCTTGCGGGCCATGGGCAGGATCTTGTTCAGGCCCGTGCCCTTGAGGGCCGAGACCGTGAGGATGGGCACATGCTTGCAGAAGGCCAGCATCTCGCTCACGTTCTGCAGCAGCTGCTTGAGCTGACCGGCGGGCACCAGGTCGCACTTGTTGACCAGCACCATGAAGGGGATCTTGCGGGTATCCAGCAGATCCATGAGGCGCTTGTCCTGCTGGCTCACGCCTTCGGTGGCGTCCAGGGTCAGCAGGGTCACGTCGGCCTTGGTGGTGGACTTGAGGGCCGCGTTGACGGAGTACTTTTCCACGATGTCCGTGATCTTGGTACGGCGGCGAACCCCGGCGGTATCCACAAAGACGTAATCCTGGCCGTCGCGCTCGAAGCGCACGTCCACGCTGTCGCGGGTGGTGCCGGCCACGTCGGAGACGATCATGCGTTCCTCACCGGCCAGGGCGTTGATCATGGAGGACTTGCCCGCATTGGGGCGGCCCAGCATGGCCAGGCGCAGGGCCGGGGGCTCGTGTTCGGCCTCGTAATCATCGGGCAGCAGGTCGGCCAGTTCTTCGGTAAGGGCGCGGATGTTGTGCCCGTGCTCGGCCGAGACCGGCAGCAGGGGGAAGCCCAGGCTGTGGAACTCGGCCAGCAGCTCGTCTTCCTTCTCCAGGCCGTCCACCTTGTTGACCACGCAAAGGGTGGGCAGGCCCATGCGGCGGATGTGGGCCGCCAGATATTCGTCCAGGGGCAGCAGGCCGTCACGGCCGTCCACCACGAAGGCCACGGCACAGGCGTCCTTCATGGCCGCCTCGGCCTGGCGCAGGATGTCGGACTCGAAGCCGCGGATGCCTTCGGGGCCTGCGGTGACCATGGCATGGGCATCCAGGGTGATGCCGCCGGTATCCACGATGCCGAAATCAGGATGGCCCTTGCGGCGGACCACACCTTCCATGCGGTCGCGGGTCACGCCGGGACGGTCATGGGTGATGGCGCGGTTGCTGCGGATCAGGCGGTTGAACAGAGTGGACTTGCCCACGTTGGGGCGTCCCACCAGAACGATGCAGGGTAATGAGGACATGGGTCTCCCTTCGGCCATGACGGGCCGTTGTTGCGAAAATGGGGCCGCACGGGGCGGCGGGCATGGCGCACGGAGAAACGGGATGGAAAAAAGGCCCCTCAAAGCGGGGTGAGCGCCACACGCTGCGCTTGTGTAGCATCCTGGAGGCCGTTTGAAAAGAAAAAAATGCCCCGCGGGCGCATTTGCCGGAATCGACCGGATGCGGGCAGACAACACAGCGGGATGACAGGCGTTTTTTCAGGATGCCGTCAGGGCGGCAGAAAGCCGTGCCGGGCAGTCGTAAAAAAACAGTCCCTGCCGGTCCGAAGGGCCTGCAGGGACTGTGTGGGTGTGGCTGATCGCTGGGGCCGCCGGAGCGGCCATGGCCCGGAGAGGGGGCCTTGGGGAAAAATGCGGTGCGGGAGGCACTCACTCGTTGCCCTCGCTCCGGCTCTCGCTGACGGGCAGGGGCAGCAGCAGGCGGAACAGGGCCCCGCCTTCGGGGCGGTTGGCCGCCGTGATCTGGCCGCCCCGACCGTGGACAAGGCCCGTGGCCACGGAAAGGCCCAGGCCCGCAGCCCGGCCCGCCTGACGGTGGGTGGTGAAGAAGGGCTCGAAAATATGGGGCATGATGTCGTCAGCGATGCCGGTACCGCTGTCGGCCACCGAAAGTTCGTACCAGGTGGTGCCGTCGTCATCGGCGGGCAGCAGCCGGGCGCCGATGTCCAGCGTGCCGCCCTCGGGCATGGCGTCCAGGGCGTTCTCCACCAGATGCAGGCAGATCTGTTCCAGCTCCAGCGCGGAGCCCAGGGGACGGGGCGCGTCCTCGCCCCATTCCGGCGGGAAGTGCAGCCGGCAGGTCACCTTGAGGCTGTCCATGCGGCCTTGCAGCAGGGTCAGGACACGGGAGACCACGGCCTGCACGTCCATGGGCGCGCTGCGGGGGTCCAGGCCCACACCGGCCATGAGCAGCTTGCGGGTGATCTCGCGCACGCGCATGCTCTGGGTCACGATGGCCTTGAGGGACTCGCGCAGGTCCTCGATGTCGGGCAGGGCCTCGGCCTCGGGGCTGTCCAGACTGTCGCCCATGAGGCCCGCGGCCTGGACGATGATGTTCAGGGGGTTGTTGACTTCGTGGGCCACGCCTTCGGCGATGCGGCCCAGACTGCGCAGGCGGGCCTCTTCGGCCAGACGCCGGGCCTGGCGCCGGGATTCGGCCCGCTCCCGGGCCTTGCGGCATTCTTCCAGCACCGCATCCAGCGAGACGGGCTTGGCAAGCCAGTTGAGCGCGCCGCGCCGCATGGCCTTGACCGCCTGGCTCATCTCCGTGGCGCCGGAGAGCATGACCACATCGGGACGCGGTTCATGTTCCTGCAGGAGCTTGAGCAGGGAGACGCCGTCCATGCCCGGCAGGCAGACATCCAGAAAGACCAGATCCCATTCCTGCCGGGAGAGCATGCCCAGGGCCGTTTCCGCATCGCCGGCCACGGCAGCCTCGATACCGCGCAGCTCCAGGCGCTGTGCCAGCGGTTCGGCAAAGGCCTGTTCGTCGTCGACGATGAGTACACGCATGACGTCTTTCCCCCTTGCGACAATGCGTCAACATGATGCACGCCCGGAGCGTGCGGGATCTTTCCTGTCCGGCGGTGCTGCCGCCGGACAGGGGCAATGGCGGCCTAAAGCTTGTGCTCGGCCAGGAGGTCTTTTTCGTTGAGGACATCCTGGGCGGCGTCGAAATCGCCGCCTTCGGCCAGGCTGACGGCCACCATGGCGTTCTCCACCTTGTCGCGGTAGGCCATGCGGATGCTGTTCAGCAGCTCGTCGATGTCCATGGGTTTCTTGAGGAAGTTGTAGGCGCCCATGCGGTAGGCCGTCTGTTCTTCGGCATCACCGCCGTGACCGGTCAGGATGATGACCTGCACCTGGGGGTTGCTCTTCTTGACGCTGCGCAGCACTTCGAAACCGTCCATGCCGGGCATGCGCAGGTCCAGGACGATGACGTCGGTGGGCTCTTCAACGGCTTTGAGGGCCTGCGGGCCGTCATAGGCCACGCGCGCTGAAAAACCGCGCATGGCAAGGCGCTCGGCAAGCGTGTCCACAAACTGTTTTTCGTCGTCTACCAGCAGAATCTTGATCTCTTCCTTGCTCATGCCATTCTCCTTCACCCGGTGATGCCGGGAAAAATGTCGTTCTAGTCTTCACTCCCGCAGGCGGAAATGGAGAGGAAAAAGCGCTGTGCCGGATCGCGCCAGGGCATCAGCAGGGCCTGCCAGCCGGGCCGGGGCCGGGCGTTGAGCAGGGGGCTGCCCGTCAGGGCCGCCAGGGCCATGTCGCGATTGGCGCCGTCGCAAACTTCGATGATGATGCCTTCCACCTTGTTCTGGCGACCGGCGGAAAAGCGGAGCTTCACCTGCCCGCCCACGGAGGCGCACAGGTCGAAGATGTCCAGCAGGGCACGCAGCACCGCCAGGGCGGGCACGGCGGACCATACGGGTTCTTCGCTGTCGGCAGATTCCAGCACCATCTGCACGGCGCGGGCCCGGCGGGCCGCCATGAGACAGAAGGTGCTGGCCACACGCGCCAGGTCGCAGGGCGCGTTCTCGTTCTCGCTGTGGCTGACCTGGGCCAGGTACTCCATGCACTCGGCCAGGGCCGCGCCCCGCAGGATCTGCTGCTGGGCTTCCTTCAGGGCCTTGATGACGCGCGGGTCGGCGGGCTTGTCGGCCCCGGCGGCCAGCTGCACCATGTCCTGCGCCAGTCCGGCGGATTCGCGGATCACGGCCAGCACGTTGCGCATGTCGTGCGTGGCCGAGGCCAGCAGACGTCCCATGCATTGCGAATCGGTCATGCTACGCCCCCCTGGCCTTGTCGCTGCCGGTGCCGCCGGAACGGGCCGCGGCTTCCAGCGTTTCCAGGAACATGCCCAGGCTCAGCGGCTTGGTCAGGCAGGCGAAGGCACTGGCCACGGGGCTGTCGCCGGAATCGTCCACGGAGTCATGCCCCGTGAGCACGATGACCGGCAGGCCGGGGTACTTCTGGCGCACCTGCTGGAGGACGGCGTCCCCGGTCATGCCGGGCATGAGCAGGTCCACCACCATCACGTCGGGCAGGGCCTCCGCGGCCGCCATCTCGTCCAGGGTGGTCAGGGCCGCCTTGCCGTCCAGGGCCACCCGTACTTCGATACCGCGCAGATCCAGACGCTCGGCCAGGGTCTCCACGAATTCCTTCTCGTCATCGGCCAACAATACACGCAGTGCCATCTCAAGCCTCCACAGGACGTTCCGGCGGTGTAAGCGGCAGCGTGATGCTGACCGTCGTGCCCTTGCCTTCGGTGCTGTCCACGGTGATCTCGCCGCCGAGACGGCGCACGATACCGTAGGTGATAAACATGCCCAGACCGTTGCCCTTCTCCTTCTTGGTGGAATAGAAGGGCTCGAAGATGTGCTTGATCACTTCCGGGCTCATCCCCTTGCCGTTGTCGGTGACGCGCACCAGCAGCCCGCCGTCGGCCATCCGGCTGCAGGCGATGTCCACCTTGCCGCCGTCAGGCACCGCATCCAGGGCATTGCCCATGATGTTGAGGAAGACCTGCTGCAGCTGGCCGCGGTCGGACACGATGTCCGGCAGGCCTTCGGCAAAGTCCGTGCCGATGGTCACGCCGCGGTTCTTGGCGCCGCGTTCCAGAAAGCCCATGGTCTCGGTCAGCACTTCGGGCACGCTCAGTTCCTGGCGGTTGGCCTCCATGCGCCGGGCAAAGCCCAGCAGACGGTGGGTGATGCCGCGGGCACGTTCCACGGTGCTCTCGATGGCCTCCAGCAGGCTGATGAGCCTGTCCTTGCGCTCGAAGTTGCCGCTCATGTGCAGCAGGTCGAGGCCAAGGCCCGCCTTTTCGTTGATGACGGCCAGGGGGTTGTTGACCTCGTGGGCCACCCCGGCTGCCAGCCGGCCGATGGAGGAGAGCTTCTGGTTGTGTTCCATCTGGGCGAAGACCGCCACGCGGCGTTCGTCGCTGGCCTGCAGGCGTCCCACCAGATGCTTCATCAGCAGGTGCGAGACCAGCACGATGATGGCGATGCCGCCGCAGAAGACCAGCAGCAGCTCGCTGCGCAGGGCCGTCCAGGGTTTGTAGATGTCCAGGGTGGGCTTGACGGCCAGGAGCATGAAGTCCGTGCCCGCCAGGCTGGTATAGGCCACCATGAGATCCTGTCCGCTGTCGTCCTTCCAGGGCCGCACCGTGGTCTCGAAGGACTGGGGCGGCAGGGTCAGGGGCAGCTTGTCCAGCACCTTGCCGTAGAAACGGGAGTTGGTCTGGAGCACGCCCCGGCTGTCACAGAGAAAGGCGTCGGTATCCTGCATCAGGCCCACGGCCGCCACCAGGCGTTCCAGCCGGGAGGTGTCGATGGTCACGCGCAGGGTCCATTCCCGGCCGCTCTCTTCCATGCGGTGCACGGCGATGACCATGTGCGGGAAGCCGCGCAGCCCCAGGAAGACGTCGCTGATGTAGCGGCCCTTGACCTGGGCCTCGCTGAGCCAGGGCTGTCCGGCGTAGTCGGCGTCCTTGAGCTTGTAGGGGCCCACATAGGCCACCTGCCGCCCGTTCACATCCACCAGGCCCATGTCCACGAAGCCCTGGAACTCGCTCTTGAGCGCCAGGAAGACGCGGTTGAGGGTCTGCTCGTTGGTCAGGTCGTCAAAGCTGTAGGCATGGGCGATCAGACTGACGGTGGAGGCCCGCTCGCCGAGGAAAAGCTCCAGCGAGGCCTGCGATTTGCGCACCATGGCGTAGAGCGGGTTCTCCATCTCCCGTTCCAGGGTGCTCATGTACTGGGCATGGTTGATGCCGGTGAGGATCAGCAGCGGCGTCACCGACACCGTGACCATCAGGATGGTCATGATGCGCCGCAGTGAGCGGTAACGCGCTGGTGATACGGCGTCCGGCACTTCCAACAGATGCCCGAAATACGCTTTGATTGCAGAAAACATGCGACCTCCCGCGCAGGAACGGCGCGGCCTGTGCTCCGTCGGCCTAATGCCCGCCGCCCACCAGGATGCCGGAGGCGGCCAGCACCAGCACCAGCACTTCGAGGATGGCGATGACGCACAGCAGCCACTGCTTGCGACGCGCCAGGGAAAGCGCCAGCTGGGCGAAGCAGACGATGGTCAGGCCCGCCAGGATGATGATGCCCACAAAGTTGCAGATGTCGCCCTTGCCGATGAGGGCCAGCCAGCCCCAGCCCTGCGGGATGCTGCCGGCGGCACGGTAATCGGCGGCGCTGCCAGTCCACAGGCGCGGCAGGTCGTCCAGGGGGATCTGCGGGGTGAGGATGCCCGTCACGTACAGGACGTAGGTGATGAGCATGATCACGAAACCGATGAGGGAACCATAGAACAGAGTATCGGCATAGCGCAATTGCGCGGGCGAAGCCTGGATGTCATTCTTGTTCATTTTTCTGTCTCCTTCATGCCCGGCAGCTTACCAGCCCAGGCCCTTCAGCAGCGCCTTGGCGCCAGAGAAAAACAGCACGGCGATGACCATGATACGGATGAACTTGGGCTTGGCCTTGGCCAGCAGGCGCACACCCACCACGGAACCGAGCATCAGGCCCACGATGGACGGGATGGCCATCAGCGGGATCACGCAGCCCTGGTTCAGGTAGACCCAGGCGGCGGAAGTATCGGTGATGGAGAGCAGGAACTTGGAGGTACCCACGCTGACCTTCAGCGGCACGCCCATGAGCAGGTTCAGCACGGGCACGTTGGCCCAGCCGGCGCCCAGGCCGAACATACCGGCCATGATGCCGATGACGATGAACAGCAGCAGACCGGCCAGGGTGCGGTGGGTCTTCCAGTCCACCACTTCACCGGTGCTGGGCTCGAGGAACACACCGTTCATGCCCAGGGCCAGGCCCACGGCGTCCTGCTTGTTGACCACGGGACGCACGGAGTTCTTGGAGAAGAAGAGCAGCACGGCGATGCCCAGGATGGTCACGCCAAGGCAGGTCTGGATGATGTCGGTGGGCAGGGCCAGGCCCAGCATGGCGCCCACGATGGAGCAGGCCGAGGCGATGAGGGCCACGGGCAGGGCCAGACGCAGGTTGGCGAAGTTACGGCGCAGCAGACCGGGACCGGCAGCCAGGGCACCGGCCAGGGCCACCAGCAGGCCCGCGCCGCGGACGAAGTCCAGATGGAAGGGGAAGAAGCCCGAGACCAGCGGCACGAAGAGCACGCCGCCGCCCACGCCGGCCATAACGGCGATGATGCCGAGGATGAAGCAGAAGAAAAGCAGCGCCACAGGCCAGAACCACCACGGATGGTTGTCCACGACCTGGGCGGTCTGCACGTCGCCCGTGGTGGCGGCCACCGGCGAAGGCGTCACGGCCGTATCCTGGGCATCGGCCACGGTGACGACGTTCGTCTGGGCGGCAGGAGCCGTAGCGGCGGCATCGGCCGCCATGCTGATGGCCGGACAGGCCAGGACGAAGGTCAGGAAAAACAGAACGAGCCACTGCCCGGCAGTGGCTTTGACGGCACGGGCCGTCGTTGCAAGTGCGTTGCGCGCCATGTGATCCCCCTTTACTGTCTGGTGGGGCGGTGCCCCACATGCATTCCTTTTGATGGCCTTACCCTACGCGTACGGCGGGGCGGCCGGTATCAGGAGAATCCTGAAATTGGCTCCATCAGCGGCCTGCGGCCGGAAGATGCGGTACAGGTGACTGCTTTTATTCGTTATTTTCTTCACAAAAAACAGCTGCCACACCCGCATGCGGACAGGAATGGCTCTCAGGAGAAAGAGCGGACATGGGGAAATCTCCCCATAGCGGCGGGGAAAGCCGCTTTTTTCCTGATGCCTGCTCCGGCATCCCGGAGAGGGGCACGGAGCGCAGGCGACGCGGGCCTGAACGGCAGATAGGCAAGAGGGAGAGGTGCAGAGCCGGGAAGCGTCTTTGCACGTTGGGACGGCCTCCGAAAAGCAGGGGCAGGTGGGCGGAGGGCACAGGGCATGTGCTGCGCCCTCCGGCCCCCGGCAACGACCGTGACGGACAGGCGGAGGGCAGCAGGCCAGCCTGTTCGCGGCAACAGGGCAGGCTCTCGGGATGAAAAAAGGCTGCCGGGACTGAGGGCGCAGGCAACGCGGCAGACGCCCGGTCTTCGGTCTGCCGCGGCGCCCGGGAGATTTTGCAGGGCACAGGACGGAAGAAAGCCCCCGCAGGGCAGGGGCTTTCCGTTCGGAAGGCGGACAGCGGCAGGATATGACGGATGCCGCTGCGTGATGGAGCAGGCAGGAGGAGGGGGGATCCCCTGCTTCGGGGGCTATCCTTCGGAGGCCGGTTCCTTCTTGAGGGAACGCAGGTAGGCCAGGGTCTCGGCCTTGACCACCGGGGTCAGCATGATGAGGCCTATGAGGTTGGGGAAGGCCATGAGGGCGTTGAAGATGTCGGACAGGGTCCAGACCAGATCCAGCTTCATGGACGCGCCCAGGCCCACGGAGATGATGAAGGCCCAGCGGTAGGGGATGATGGCCTTGCTGCCCAGCAGGTATTCGATGGCCTTTTCGCCGTAGTAGCTCCAGCCGAGGATGGTGGAGTAGGCGAAGAGGATGATGCCGATGGTCACGATAAGGCCGCCCAGTTCGCCGGGCAGGCCCGTCTCGAAAGCATAGGAGGTGAGGGGGGCGCCGTTCTTGCCGGAAGTCCAGACGCCGGTGACGAGGATGACCAGGCCGGTCATGGAACAGACCACCAGGGTGTCGATGAAGGTCTGGGTCATGGAGATGAGGGCCTGCACCACGGGCTGGCTGGTGCGGGCGGCCGCGGCGGCGATGGGAGCGGAACCCAGGCCGGATTCGTTGGAGAACAGGCCGCGGGCCACGCCCAGACGGATGGCCATCATCACCGTGGCGCCGGCAAAGCCGCCGGTGGCCGCCACAGGCTGGAAGGCGCTGGACACGACCATGGCCAGGACGCCGGGGATCTCGGTGATGTGCATGAGGATCACCGCCAGAGCGCCCAGCACATAGAGGGCGATCATGACGGGCACCAGCAGGGCGGTCACGCGGCCGATGCTGCGCACACCGCCGATGATGACGGCGGCGGTCAGGCCCATGAGCACGATGCCGGTGATGCCGGGAGCGATGGAAAAGCTGTGGTTGAGGGCGTCAGCCACGGAATTGGACTGCACCATGCTGCCGATGCCGAAGGTGGCGATGGCCGCGAAGAAGGCGAAGAGCGTGGCCAGCCATTTCCAGCCCAGCCCGCGCGAGATGTAGTACATGGGGCCGCCGCTGAAGGTGCCGTTCTCGTTCTGCACGCGGTATTTCACGGCCAGCACGGCCTCGGCGTATTTGGTGGCCATGCCCACAAGGCCGGTCATCCACATCCAGAACAGCGCACCGGGGCCGCCGATGTAGATGGCCGTGGCCACACCGGCGATATTGCCGGTGCCCACGGTGGCGGAAAGGGCCACCATCAGGGCCTCGAAGTTGGAGATGTCGCCCTGGGCCTTCCTGTCGGGGGTCTTGCGGACGATGAGGGTGAATGCGTGGATCAGATGACTGAACTGCAGGGCTCGCAGGGAAAAGGTCAGCCACAGGCCCGTGCCGACCAGAAGGATCATCAATGGCCATCCCCAGACATACCCAGAAACCGTGTTCAAGAAATCCAGCATGTTCCCTCCCGGAAAAGAGGCCGCAGCCGCGTGCCTCCCGGCGTCTTTGCATTAAACTGAATACGCCGTTGTTTATAAATATTAAACCATGCTATAAAATTTTTTTGCGACTGCAAAGGGGTTTCAGCCGCAAAAGCTCACATCTTTCACATTTCATCCAAGGCCGCTCCTGCGGGGATGATCCGGGGAGCGGACACGGGGGGAACCATGATCCGTTCACTTCTGTCCTGCCTGCTGATGCTGCAGGTGCTGCTTTTTTCCCTCCAGGTCGCCACGGTCCAGGCCCGTGCTGATGCCGCCACGGAATATCAGATCCAGACCTTCCCGCTGGAGCGCAACGGCGTCGCCCTGCATCTGCAGCGTCTGGCCGTGGCCGGGACGCAGCCCCAGCGCCAGATCCTGCTGGTGCACGGCCTGACCTATTCCTCGCATGAGTTCGACGTGAACTATGCCGACTACAGCCTGGCCCGCTACCTTGCCGCGCGCGGCTTCGCTGTCTGGACCTTCGACGTGGCCGGTTATGGTGAATCCCAGGAAGTGGAAGACGGCTTCATGCCCAATTCCGACTATGCCGCCGAGGATGCCGCGGCCGCCGCGGCCGAGATCCTCAAGGTCTCCGGCCAGAAGAAGCTGGATGTGCTGGGCTGGAGCTGGGGCACCGTCACCAGCAGCCGCTTCGTGGCCCGTCATCCCGAGATGGTGAAAAAGCTGGTGCTGTATGCGCCCATCATGGTGGGCCTGGGTGCCGCCGAAGTGAAGGTGCCCTTCAACCACAATACCTGGCTGCATGCGGCGGGCGACTTCCAGACCACCAAGGACGGCGCCATCGACTACACCATCGTGGACCCACAGGTGGTGGCCGTGTTCCAGTCCAACTGCTGGCGCTATGACAAGGACTCCAGCCCCAACGGCGGCCGCCGCGACCTGCTGGTCTCCGCGGAGACGCCTCTCATCGACCCCGCCGCCATCCGGGTGCCCACCCTGGTCATCGGCGGTGACAAGGACCCGTACCTGAACCTCGACAGCATGCGGGCCGCCATGAGCAAGCTGCCTTCCGGCTCCAAGCTGGAGATCATGCCCGGCGCTGCCCATGCCATGATGATGGAAAAGCCCTATTACAAGGAATTCCGCCAGAAGGTGGTGGAGTTCCTGGAACACTAGTCCCGGGCTGCGACAGGCCGGGATACCGGCTTGACGGAAAAGCCCGGTCATGACATACCGCCCCGTCCATCAGCTCGTGCCAATAAACGGGGCGGTATCGTTTCAGGGAAGAAAGGGAGACGGCAGCGTGTTCGACGTACCGGAGCACGGCTGTCTGCCATGCGGGCAAGCTGCCGGTCTTCACACCGGGATGGGGCGCTGTGCAGGATGTTCCGGGGAAGGACGCTCCTTCCCGGCTTTGAGCAGTCTGCTACGCCTCCATCTCCACAGGCAGGCCGAGCATGGCGCGGCGCAGCATGTCCAGGGCGTGGCTGGCGGCGCGCTGGCGGGTCCAGGCCCGGCCCATGTAGCGGCCGTGGGGGCGCATGACGCGCAGCCAGGTCTGTCGGCCGTTGCTGAGGGCGATGTAGACCAGGCCCACGGGCTTGGTGGCCGTGGCGCCGCCGGGGCCCGCGATGCCGGAGATGCCCACGCCCCAGGTGCTGCCGTAGCGGGTGCAGGCCTGTTCGGCCATGCAGCGGGCCACTTCGGGGCTGACGGCCCCCACGCTGGCCAGCAGCTCTTCGGGAACGCCCAGCAGCCGGGTCTTGGCTTCGTTGGCATAGGTCACGACCCCCTGATGGAAGACCGACGAGGCACCGGCCACGTCGGTGATGCGCTTGGCCAGCAGGCCGCCCGTGCAGGATTCGGCCGTGGTCAGGGTCTCGCCGCGTTGCAGCAGCAGGGGCACGACGACGCTTTCCAGATTTTCCACGTCCACGCCGTAGACGTGCTCGCCCAGACGACGGCAGACGGCATCCCGCACGGGGGCCACCAGCAGTGCGGCCTCTTCGGCGGTGGCGGCCTTGGCCGTGATGCGCACGAACATCTCGCCATCGGTGGCATAGGTGGCCACTGTGGGGTTGGCGGCACCGGTCATGTCGCGCAGCCGCAGCTCGGCATCCCCTTCGCCCAGGGCAAAGGTGCGCACCATGCTGGAGTGGATGCAGGCCCCGGTCTTGCGGGCAAGCCAGGGCACGACCTCGTCATGCAGCATGGGCAGGAGCTCGGACGGCGGGCCCGGCAGCAGGATGACCAGCTTGCCGCCTTCCGCAGGCGCGGCGCAGCCCGGGGCCGTGCCCACGCTGTTGGCAAAGGCGTGGCTGCCGCGCGGCAACCAGGCCTGCTTGTACTGGTTCTCGCCCACGGGCCGGTCACCGAAGTATTCCCGCAGCCTGCGCAGGCTGTCCGCATCTTCTTCCAGCGGCAGGCCCAGGACGCGGGCCACGGTCTCCTTGGTGAGGTCGTCGTTGGTGGGGCCCAGGCCGCCGGTGGTGATGATCAGGTCGCTGCGCTGCAGGGCGGCGCGCAGGCATTCTTCCAGGCGGGCGGCGTTGTCGCCCACCACGCAGGCATGGTGCAGGTCGATGCCCAGGGAGGAGAGGGCGCGGGCCACATGGGTGGCGTCCGTATTGATGGTGTGGCCGAGCAAAAGCTCGGTGCCCACGGAAATGATCTCGGCTTTCATGCGATGTTCCTTGTCTGTGGGGATGCGTCGGGGCGGGCTCAGGCGGTGAAGACGCCGGTCAGCCAGCGGCGGAAGAAATCTTGTCCGGCGGCCGCGGCACGGCTGCCCAGATCGCGGGCATCCTGACGGATGGCCGCCACGTCCAGACCGGCGGCGGCCAGTTCGCAGGCATGGCCCATGAGCCAGTGCTCCATGCGGGCGGCGTCGGCCTCGGCATGGAATTGCAGGGCCAGCTGGCCTGCCCCTGCCTGAAAAGCCTGATGGGGCGTGATGTCCGTGGAGGCCAGCAGGGTGGCGGCGGGCGGCAGGTCGAAGGTATCGCCGTGCCAGTGCAGCACGGGGGCCCCGCGCAGGGCTGCCAGGGGCGAGGCTGCGCCGGCTTCCGTCAGCTGCAGGCCGCCCCAGCCGATCTCCTTGGCCTTGCCCGCATAGACCGCCGCGCCCAGGGCCTGTGCCATGAGCTGGGCGCCCAGGCAGATGCCCAGCAGGGGCCGTCCTTCGCCCAGGCGGCTGCGGACGAGCTCCAGTTCACGGGAAAGGAAGGGATAGGCCGCCCCGTCGTGGACGCCCATGGGACCGCCCAGGACGATGCACAGGTCGGCATCGCGCCAGTCCCGTGCATCCGGGAGGCCATCCGCCACATGGCAGGCCTGTATGGTCCAGCCTGTTTCAAGGAGTACGGGCGCGAATGTCCCAAGATCTTCAAAAGCCAGATGTTGCAGTACGCAGCAGCGCATGGGGACCTCCTGTGAGGGAGCGTCGTCCGGTGTCATGAAGGTACGGGCGCTCCCGCTGCCCCCTGTCATACACGCGGAATGCCGGGAGGGAAAGGCTTGCTCCCTTCATGCGCTTTTGATAGGAAATCATGTATGATAGCCGGGATGACCCTATGAGTGATGTACCTTTACCGGCTGACTGGTATGAATCCCATGTCATGGGTGCCGCAGACCCCCTTTGGCAGTGGGACGTCCACAGTGACCGCATCGTCCTGAGCCCGGAGGCCGCCAACCTGCTGCAAGGCGGGGCGGGGAATGGTTACCGGGGCGAATGCGGGGCCTTCTGTGACGGCCTTGCCGAAGACCGGCAGGAAAGTGTCCGGCAGCTCTTCGGTAGCCTGCGCCGCTCTTCCTTCGACAGTGCCATGGAGATCCTGCAGACCGTGGGCGAGGACATCATCTGCTGCCGGGCCATCGTGCTGGAGCGTTTTTCCTGCGGCACGCCCCGCCTGCTGGTCGGGGCCCTGACCAGGCTGGACGGCAGGGGCTGGTTGCATGAGACCGGCGCGGAAGGCCGGTGGGTCTATGATTGCGCCCGGGAGGAATATACGCTGGACAGGAACTGTGCCCGGCTGCTCTGCCTTCCCGGCAGCGTCGGCCTGCGTCTGCCCCGTCAGACCATCCGGGACATGCTGGGGGCCGATGCCGCACGCTTTTTTTCCAGCCGCTTTTCCCGGCTCCTGAACGCCCGTGACCATGACGGCAGCTTCGTGGAGCGCGCGCTGCTGCATTTGCCGGACGGCAGCCGTAAAAATTTTCTGGTTTCCGGCACCCTTGTGGGCCATGACGATTCCGGGCAGCCCGTCTATGTGACAGGGAACCTCGTGCAGCGGGGCGGGGAAGAACCTCAGGAAGCCCTTTCCAGCAAAAGCTGCGAGATCTCCCTCATGGCCCTGTTCGGCAGCGGTGACGGCCTGTGGGACTGGAACATGGAGACCAACACCATCTACTACAGTCCCCGCTATACCGCCATGCTGGGCTATGACAGGAGCACTTTCGGCAACACTTTCGAAAGCTGGCGGGACAAGCTGCATCCCGATGAGCGTCCGGCGATCCTGAAACGGCAGATGGACATCATCATGTCGCCCCGCTACGGTGACAGTTACGAACATTCTTTCCGCATGCTCAAGGCAGACGGCACCTATTGCTGGATACTGAGCCGGGCCCGCGTTCTGCGGCGCAACGCCCACGGTCGCGCAACGCGCCTCATCGGCCTGCATACGGACATCACCACCACCCAGGGAGAGCGCGACCGGCTGGCGGAGATGATCGAATACGATCCCCTGACGGACGTCCACAGCCTGGTCTATTTCCATAACGAGCTGGACCGGCTGGACATGCAGCCGGACAAGGTGGTCAGCATCATCAGCTGCGACGTCAACGGACTGAAACTGATCAACGACTATCTGGGACACGACACCGGCAACAGCATGTTGCAGACGGCCGCCCGTCTGCTGCGGAGCTCGCTGCGTTCCACGGACTGCGTAGCCCGGCTGGGCGGTGGCGAGTTCGCCGTGCTGCTGCCCCGGTGCAATCTGCGCGATGCCGCGCGGGTCCTGGAAAAGATCAGGGCGGTGTTCCGGCATTACAACGAACATTCCGGCAATGTGCCGGTCATCATGTCCTTTGGCCTTTCCGGTGCGGAGGAGGCACCCTCCCTGCGGGAGGCCCTTGCCCTTGCCGACCGCCGGATGCTCCACGAAAAGCACGGCAGCCGGCTGGTTTCCGGCCATGCCATCAAGGCCTGGATAGAAAAACGCAAGGATTGCGTGGTATCCCTGGAGGAGAGCCGATATGATGGGTGAAGCGCCCGACCCCAATACAGTCATCGTGGATCCCCGCGAAGGCGGGCAGAAGCTGCTGCAATTCCTGCAACGGCGTCTGGATCTGCCGCCGTCGCTGCTGCATCGCTGGATCCGCACGGGTCAGGTCCGCATCAATGGTGGCCGGGCAAAACCGTTCGGCCTTGTGGCCGCGGGCGACAGCGTGCGCCTGCCTCCCTTTGCTCTGGGCATGAGCCGCCGGAGCAAGGCCACGGGAGGTCAGGCCTCCCCGGAGCAGGAGCCGCGCCAGCGGACACAGGCCCTGCCCCCTGCCCCCCGTCCATTGCAGAAGGACGGGGACCTCTGGGTCTTCTGCAAGCCGGCGGGCCTGCCCACGCATCCCGGCACCGGCCACGAGGACAGTCTGTCCAGCCGTCTGGCGGCCCGGGCAGGGGATGCCCCGTTCAAGCCCACGCCTGTCCATCGTCTGGACAAGGACACTTCGGGCATCCTGCTGGTGGCTGCCAGTTTTTCCGTCCTGCGCGAGCTGACCACGGCTCTGCGTGAACGGCGGATGAAAAAAGAATATCTGGCCTGGGTGGAAGGGCGCTGGCCCCATACGGGGGTGCGCCTGTTCCGGCACTGGCTGCGCAAGGAGGCCGATAACGGCCGGGAACAGATGCATGTCCGGCAGACCGGCGCACCGGGCAATGGGGAGACGGAAGCCCTGCTGCTGGTCCGGCCCGTACGGGTGGAAGATCGTCGCAGTCTGCTGCTGGTCCGTCTGCTGACCGGGCGCACCCACCAGATCCGGGCCCAGCTTTCCTCCCTGGGGCATCCCATCGAGGGGGACGTCAAATACGGGGCCCGCGGACGTGCCGCAGGGACGCCCATGTACCTGCATGCCATGCGGGTCATCCTGCCGGACGGACGACGTTTTGCCTGCCTGCCCGACTGGCCCGCCGACAGGCTGCCGCAGGCCGTGCCGGACGAGATCGACGAGGCGGCGGCCCGGCAGGGGAACTGAATCCTAAGATGACCATAAAGAAAGGGGACGGCATGATGCCGTCCCCTTTTTGTTTGCTTGTTGCCTTGCCGGAAGGAGAGCGCCCTGCCGGTAAAGGACGCGCAGGGAAAAAGGACTTTTTCGCTCGCGTTAGCGGGGCAGGGGCACGTTGGTCTGGAAACCGGTGGCCAGACACTTGGCCACATGGGCGCCGCTGCCGTCATAGACGTTGACGTCGTAGGTGAGCACGTGGGCGCCGTTGCGCACCAGACGGGCTTCGGCCTTGAGGGGGCTGACCATACCGGGGCGCAGATACTCGATGGTGGTGGACAGGCTGACCACTCCGTGGTCGTTGCCGGCATTGGCCGCACAGCCGAAGGCCACGTCGGCCAGGGAGAAGATGGCGCCGCCGTGGGCCACGCCCATGCCGTTCTTGTGGTTCTCGGTGATGGGCATGGTCACGCGGGCGTATTCGCGGCTGACTTCTTCGATGCACATATCAAGATGACGCACGAGCTTGTCGTGCTTGCGGACATAACATTCCATGTGGACTCCTTGCCCCGCCGGGGGGGATAAAAAAGGCCGGAAGAACTTCCGGCCCGGCTACTTAGTAATAGTTCTTCTTTGCGTATATTACGCTACTTGCTGGATGCCGTCCAGCTTCCAGGTGCCGCCGTCGAGCTCACGGACGAAATGCCAGATCTCGCGCACGTTGGAAGGCGTAGGCTGATCGGGACGTTCACGCATGAGGACATCGAAGTAGACCTGGGCGCGCTGTTCCTTGTCTTCATTGACCACGCTCAGGAGCTGGGCGTTGACCAGCAGGATCTCGGTCTTGCTGGGTTCGGTCTCTTCGGCCAGCTGCTGACGCACGGCGTCCATGACGGCCGGGCTGGCGAACTGGGCGATATCGTTGAGATCACGGCTGTCCCAGGCAGCCTGGAGGCGGTTGTAGGCCATCTTGGCGCCGCGCAGGAATTCTTCGGCATCGAAGTCGGCGGGCATGGGGATGACCACTTCGGGCTGGCTGTTGTAGGCATTGTTCTGGCCGCTCAGGGTGTCCCAGCCGGAAGCCACGGTATCGTTACGCTGCAGGGGGGGCTCCATGCCGCCCATGGGAGCGTTGCCGGCACCGGCGGGCGCGGGCTGGGCCTTGCTGCGGGCGCGGGCAAAAAGCTTCAGGCCCACGAAGAGCAGGATGCCGAGCAGCAGGATGTCCATGATGCCGCCACCGGAGAAGCCGCCGCCGAAGAGCAGGGAGCCGATGAGCGAACCGGCCAGAAGGCCGCTGAGCAGGCCACCCATACCGCCGAGGAAGCCCTTGCGCTGGGGCTGCTGGGCCTGGGCCGCCTGCTGGCGCTGCTGCGTGGACTGGCGCTGCATGGCGCTGGGGGCCTGGGCGGGCTGAGACATGGAAGGACGGCTGCCGAAGGAACGCCCCCCGCCCAGACGGGCCGCATCGGCGGTGTCGGGCAGGGCATACATACAGGCGCCTCCCAGCATGATGAGCATGGTCAGGATAGCTTTGATCTTCATTGATGTCTCCGTAAGGGTAAAGATGCGTTCAGGCTTCTTTTCTCAATACCATTTACTATAGCTGGCTTGGGCAAAAAGGCAAGGCCCGCAAGGCTCTCCCGGGGGGACGGCCGGGGCTGCACGGTGATAATCGCGGGAAATACCTGCTGAAAAAAGTGTATTTTCGGCCTACCGGTTTTTGTCGGGCTGTTCCGCCGCATCCACGTACAGCCAGAGGACGCTCCCCAGGATCAGGGGCGTGGGCTGGCCGTCAGGGCCCTTGAGGGGCTGGCCGGGCACTTCCACCACGCAGCACCACCAGCCGGGCGCTCCGGGGGTGAAGGTGAACTGGCCGTCGGCATCGGTGCGGGCTTCCAGATCATGCTGCCAGGGCAGGGGGCCGGTCTTCTTTTCCGTGCGGATGCGGTCCATGTATACACGGGCATTTGTCAGGGGACCGTCAGGACCCAGTGCCTTGCCCGTAAAGCTGCTGCCTGCGGTCAGGCCGAAAGGCCGGGTCAGGGGCAGGATCTCCAAGCGCAGTCCGGCGGGCCGCTCCCAGCCTTCTTCCACGCCGCAGACCGGCAGGATGCTCTTGACGTACTGCTGCTCGAAGCATTGCCGTTCCGCATTGAGGCGCGGGCGGGTCTCGGTGATGAACTGGTAGAGGCCGGGCTGGTCGATGGCCACATTGGCGCCCCAGGCCTTGGTATCCAGGTACAGGCTTTCTTCCATGTCGCCCAGCAGGTCACGGCGCTCGGGCTGGGGAGTCCCGTTGACGAAACGGGTCCCGGCATCGTGCCGCAGCACGGCGAAGAGTTGCGGCATGTCCATGGGCTGGGCGGCATGTTCTCTGGGACGCATCAGGCTGATGAGCATGTCCACCTCCGCATTGAGCGGCGGCGGGGCGGGCTGGGCGGCAGCTTGGGCCTTGCTCTCCTCACCGGCGGCTTCGGCAGGGGCCTCCTTGCCGCTGTCGGCGGTGTTCTTGGCTTCTTTGGCGGCGGGCGCTTTGGCAGCCTGGGGTTCCGTGCCTTTTTTCTCGGCGGGGACGTCGATGAAGGTATGGCTGGGGATGAGCAGGGTGACTTCGGCGCGGGCCGGGGCAGGGACAGTCAGGGAGACGGCCAGGGACAGCATACAGCCCAGCAGGGCGGCACGTGGCAGTGACATGCTTCGATCCTTATTTTATGGGTAATATAGGGCAGATGTAGCAATTTTCCCCATTTTTGTCATGCGCCATTTCCAGAGGCGCCTCAGGGACGGGGCGTCCGCGCCAAGGCCAGGACATCCACGCGCGCGGCCCCGGCCCGACGCAGTTCGGCGCTGGCGGCCCGCAGGGTGCTGCCGGTGGTGATGATGTCGTCTACCAGCCACAGGTGCAGCCCCCGGACGTCGGCAGCCTGAAAGCTCCCGGCGGCGTTGCGCTGCCGCTGGGCCGCGGTGAGGCCTGTCTGGTGAGGGCTGTCCGCCGGACGGCGCAGCAGTCCGGGACGGACAGGAAGGGAGAGCAAGAGCCCCAGCGCCACGGCCAGCTCATGCGCCTGGTTGTAGCCGCGTCGGCGCAAATGATCCTCATGCTGGGGGATGCCCAGGACGGCGTCGGGCAATGGCAGGCAGGAGGCGGCATCGGCCAGCATCCCGGCCAGCAAGAAGGCCAGGGCCGGTTTGCCGCCGTGCTTGAAACGCAAGATGAGCTGGCGCAACGGCCCGTGGTACTGGCCGTGCAGTGCCAGTCCCTGCCAGGGAGGCGGGGAAGTCAGGCAGTCTCCGCACAGCAGCGGCTGCCCGGCGGCAGGCCAGGGCAGGGGGAGCCCGCAGGCCCGGCAGCGGCCCCCGACGTACGGGCCCAGGGCCCGGGCACAGGCGGGACAGAGGCCGTGGGCCAGCATCCCGGCTTCCGGGCCGGAGCCGCCTGCCCCGTCATCCTCCACAGGCGTGCCGCAGACCGGGCAGCGGTGTTCGCTGAAGCCCAGCAGACGGGTCAGGCGGAACAGGAAGGAGGAACGCCGCAGCGGCGCCTCCGGGACAGCGCCGGGTCTCCTCTCCCTGACGTGATCCCGCCCGGCAGGGCTCACGGGCGGCCCTCCGCCAGACGGACGGCCCAGTCCCGGCCCCAGCGCTCAAGATCGGCGCACAGGTCGGGACGGGAAAGCAGGTCCTCGGGACAGGCCAGGCCCCGAAGGGTGCGGGTATCCGCTATCCGGGCGCCGAAGCTGGCAAAAAAGTATTTCAGGCCCAGAAGGCTGCCGGTGAAGAGCTGTTCCCCGCGCGGACGGGCCGCCGCCAGAGCCGCCAGCACCAGGGGGCCTTTGCCTGCCGGTCGGCCCGCCTCCACCCCGGCCCAGATGCGCTGGGAACGGTCCACCAGCGCCTTGGCCTGGGCGGGCAGGCCGTAGAAGTAGACGGGGGACGTCCAGAGGACCACGTCCGCGGCGGCGATGGCCGCAAAGACGGCCTCGGCATCGTCCGTCCGCGCCAGCGGGCAGACATGGGGCGCGGCGTCACAGCTCTGGCAGCCCCGGCAGGGACGGATGTGCTTTTCCTGCAGGGCAATCTCCTCCACGGGCCCGCCGCCGGACAGTCCCCCGGCGATGAGGCGGGCCATGGTATGGGTGGTGCCGTTGGCGCGGGGACTGCCCAGCAGGGAAAGGATGCGCATCAGACGAAGTCCCCGCAGAAGGGGTTGTTGCGGCGTTCGTTGCCGATGCTGGTGGCCGGGCCGTGACCGGGCAGGACGGCCGTTTCCTCCGGCAAGGCGAAGAGCACCTTGCGGATGGAATGCAGCAGGGTGTCGTGATCGCCGCCGGGGAAGTCCGTGCGGCCCAGGGAGCGGTAGAAGAGGGCATCACCGGTGAACACGGCCTTTTCGTCCGGGAAGTAATAGGAGACGCCGCCGGGGGTATGGCCGGGGGTGTCCAGCACGGTGCAGGTCATGCCGCCGAAGACCTGCGGTCCCGTGGGCAGGTCACGGCTTTCGAAGGCAGGCACCGGCGGGAAGCCCCAGATGCCGCCGTCGGAGGATTCCGTACCGATCAGGCAGGCATCGTGGACCGGAGAGTAGACAGGGGCGCCGGTCTCCTTCACCAGCGTGGCCACGCCGTACATGTGGTCGAAGTGGCGGTGCGTGAGGCAGATGGCGGCCAGCGTCAGGCCCTTGGCGCGCAGGTCGTGCAGGATGGGGGCGGGGTCGCCGCCGGCATCGATGACCACGGCCTGGCCGTCCTTGTAGACGAGGTAACTGTTGGTCTCCAGCGGACCCAGAGGATAGACGGAATACGGCATGGGATCCTTCCTTTTGCGAATGGGATTTTCTTCTAGGTAGCGCAGGAGGGTCCGTGGGGCAAGCCCGCCCGGTACCGGCATATTCGCGGATGATATTTCTTGATTTTTTCTAGACAATGCCCGGGGGGACAACTACACTGGCGGCATGAATATCGCTCCTTCCGCCTGTGACCTGACCCGCAGGGACCTCATGGACATGGACGCCCTCCTGATGCAGGAACTGGGCAAGTTCATCCAGTGTTCGCACCATGCCCTGTACTTCCCCACCACCCATGCGCCGCGCCAGCCGGAACTGCTGCCGCGCGAACGCCGCCTGCTCCTGCCCCTGTACCGGCAGGGGAGCCTTTTGGGCGTGCTGATGCTGCACGGCGTCAAGGTGCGGGATGCCCGTCTCCTGTTGCCGCAGCTCCCTGCCATCGCTGACCTTTGCCTGGAACTTCTGGCCCGGGTCAAGGCCACGCGCGTGGATGCCGTGACAGGGCTGGCCACGGAGAACGTGCTCTACGGCTCCATGGAAGACGAGGCCGCCCGGGTGCGCGAGATATTCGCGGACCCCTCCCGCGGGGACGGACAGAGCTCCCCCCTGCACCGGCTGTGCATGGGGCTGGTGCTGCTGCATTTTTCCAACGGGCGCGAGATCGTGGGCCGCATGGGCTTCCGCTTTGCCGATGAGCTCATGCGCCGCGCGGCCGAAGCCTTGCAGGAGGAGCTGCCGTCGGATGTGGTGGCCGCCCGTGTGGGGCGCTTCGGCATGGCCCTGCTGCTGCCGTCGGTGAGCGGCCGCAGCGCCTGCCAGAAGATGGCCGAGGCCGCGCTGGCCCGCATGGCCGGGGCCGCCATGCCCGCCCCCCTGACGGGCAGGACCATACGTCCCCGTCTGAGCGCCGGACATGCCGTGTACCCGCAGGACATGGAAGGCGCCGAGCTGCGTCTGCCCATGTTCGAGCAGGCCCGCATGCTCATGGAACGTGCCCGGCTCGCGGCCCGCATGACCTCCCAGCCGGGAGCGCCGCGCGTCATGCCCTTTGCCCGCATCCTTCAGGACGGCGGTACCGTGCTCCGGGCCCTGCCGCAGGGCCGGGTGCGGGTGGGGCTGGGGGCCCAGGCCAAGGCCCGCGAAGGCATGCGTTTCGCGGTCTGGGGACCGTCGGGACAGGAAGGCTCCGGCAACCAGTACAAGGGCGAAGTGGTGCTGCTGCAGGTGCGGGAATTCTACTCCGTGGCCGAGACCGTGCATCTGGCCGATGCCACGGCGCCGCTGGAAGCCGGGGACAGGCTCAGCCTGCTGGAAGTGCCCTCCCTTGCGGCGTCGCATCCCCATACGCCGGGCGGCAAGACCGCTGCCGCCGATGCATCCGGCACGCCCGGGCAGGAAGGGACGGCCGCGGCGGATAAGGAAACGGAGGAGGCTTCCGCTGCCGGGAGCGTGCAGGAGGTACGCGCCCGCATCCCTGTTCTGGAGGACGGCTCCTGCGCGGGCATCTACGGGCATGGGGACTTTTTGCATCTTTTTGCCCAGGAGAAAGAGCGCACGGGGCGCTTCGTGCTGGCCATCGTGCGGGTGGATGTCCCGCATGACGCACGGCAGGAAGCGGCGCTGGGCGAATGCCTTGCGGCATGGCGGCAGATCCCCGAACTGTGCGCCGGGGAACCGCTGGCGGGGCTCTATGGCAGCAATGCCCTGATCTTTTTCCATGCGGACAGCAGCGCCGAGACGCTGTTGCCCCACTATGCGGCCCTGTGCACCCGGTTGGAAGGGGCCGGACTGCCGGTCTCGGCCGGTCTTGCCGGGTATCCCCTCCTGCACTATCGCAAGGGCGAGATGCTCGACTGCGCCCTCAAGGCCTTGGAGTACGCCCAGCTGCTGCCTTCGCCGCGCGCGGGCCTGTGCAATTCCCTGGCCCTGAACATCAGTGCGGACCGCCGCTATGCGCTGGGGGACGTCTTCGGCGCCATCGACGAATACAAGCTGGCCCTGCTGGCGGATGCGGAAAACGTGCTGGCCCGCAATTCCCTGGGGGTCTGCATGGCCGCTCTGGGGCGTTATCACGAGGCCCGGCGGCATTTTCTGGAGGCCCTGCGCTACAAGGGCGATGCCGGGCCGGAACGGCAGGAGCGCATCGCCCAGACCCATTACAATCTGGGCACGGTCTGCCAGCAGCTGGGCGAGCGCCGTGCCGCGGCCCGCTATTACCGGGAATGCATCAAGGACGCCCCGGAACACGTCTATGCCCATCTGCGTCTGGGGCAGCTGTGCGAGGAGGGCGGACGCCGCAACGAGGCCCGGCGCTTCTATGAGCTGGCCGCCGCCATCGAGGACAGGCAGGCGGAGCAGGCCGGGGAACAGCGGCCCAGCCTTGCCCGGCGCTATCTGGCCCGGCTCGCGGCCCGGCAGCGGCATGGCGGCGAGGCCCGCGAACTGCTGCACGATACCCTGCTGCGCAATCCTTTCGATGCCGCGGCCATGCTCCTGCTGGCCCGCCTGTATCTGGACGGCGACGAGGATCCGGCCATGGCCGAGCTGCTGGCCCGCAAGAGCGTGGGCCTGCGCGACACGCCCGAAGGCTGGCAGGTACTGGCCCGGGCCCTGCGCGCCTTGGGCCGTGAAGAGGAAGCCAGCCTGGCCGAGGCGCATGCCTCCGTGGGCTAGCAATCAGGCGGGGGCGGCAGCTGAGGAAGGGCCTTTGCCGCATTCCGCCGTCTGTGCTCGTGAGGGCAAGGGGACGCCCGCGCCTTTGGGGTGCTGTGGCGGCCCAAAAGCCCTTCGCCCAAACGGGCCGGGAAGGAAAATGGATAAGCGGCCCGCCATCGGGATGGCAGGGAGATATTTCTCCGCTTCGTGTGTCCGGCGGAGAGGATGCGGGACGGATCAGCCGTACCGTGCATCGTGAAGAGGGGGGAGCCTGCGGGCCCCCCTCTTTTCGCATTTGCGGCGGCCGGGCATGAAAAAAGGCCATCCGCATGGCGGATGGCCCTGGATGTTCGCGATGCTGTGGAAGGCCAGGCCTAGCGGCCCAGCAGGGCCTTGCTGGCCGGGGTCAGGCCGCGCAGACTTTCCACGACCTTGGCCGTGCCCAGACCGGCCGGATCCTGTTCCATGATGATGAGGATGCGGGCGTCATCGGCGCTGACGCGGGTCAGGGTCTCCATGGCCATGGCCCGGCTGCGGGGCGTGCCGCGGAAGATCCACATGGTGCCTTCCTGCTGCAGGTCCGTGGGAGCGTCCTGCATCTCGCGCATGCGGGAAGCAAAGGTCTTGGCGTCCATCTTGTCCTTGTTGGGCAGGATGAAGATGGTGATGTGGGCCTCCACGGCTTCCTCGCCGCGCTTGCCCAGCAGGAGCATGTATTCGTCCGGGTGTCCGCTCTGGAAACCGGGACGTTCGTCACTGGTCCAGCCGTCGGGCAGGTCCACGGCGAACTGGCTGAAGGTCTTTTCGGCGGCCGGAGTACTGACGGCGGCGGTCAGCAGAAACACGAGAGCAAGAAGAATATGGCGCATAACGGATCCTTTGGAGTGGGGTAAGATGTTCTCGCCAGCATAGCCCGCAGCGGGGACGGGAGCAAGCGGGGTCAGAGCCGCGGCAGCTGGGTGAGCGGTACGGCCATCCGTATGATGAGGAAACACCAGGGCAGGAGCTGCAGCACAAGGCTGCGGGCCTTCTGAGGCCGGTACAGGAAGACGCTCCAGCTGATGATGGCCAGGGCGGCCAGCACCGACAGGATCAGGGCGTTCATCTGGGGCATGATGTCGAAGGGGACGCCGCTGTGCAGGCTGCGCAGCAGGGCGGCCAGCAGGGTGCTCCAGAAGTCTATGATGGAAGGCAGATACCCCACCACGGCCCAGACCGTGCACCAGCGGACGGCCAGGGGGAACGCCCTTTCGTCCGTCAGCGGCGCGCGGTGGCGCAGATACCAGAGCCAGAGCAGGGCAGCGCCGCCCGCCAGCGAGAGGTAGCGGAAGAGCAGGTGCAGGGCCTGGCGGATCTGGAGCAGGATGAAGTTGCTGCGCTCCATGCCCTGCGGCGGCTCCAGCAGCAGGCCTGTGGACAGCAGGCTGCCCAGCAGGAAGAGCAGCAGGGCCAGCAGACAGCCCCAGAGCGTCAGGCGCAGGTCAGTGGTGCGATAGACCGTGATGGCCGGATCCGTGGTGTCGGGCCAGTGACGGGAGGCACGCAGCAGGCCCCAGAGCAGCAGGGTGGCCGGCAGCCAGGCCAGCAGGGCCACGCTGGCGGGCTGGACGGGAAGGTCGGCCAGCGGAGGCATCTGCGGTTGCCGCAGGGTTTCCAGCAGGAGCATGAGCGGGAACAGGGGCAGGGAGAGGGCGGCACAGAACAGGTCCAGACGCAGGAGCTGACGTCCGCCCCAGAGGCACAGGGCCGCGTTGCCCTTGCGGCCGGCCAGCAGGGTCATGAGGATGAGGAAGGGCAGGGCCTGGGCCGTCTGTGCGAGCAGGGCCTGCAGGTTGCCAAGCCAGTATATGAGGATGAAAGTCATTTGCATGGGATACTCTCCTGCCCGCTATATAAGCGTTGCCCGTGCGGGCTGCAAGAGGAGGGCGCCGGGACAGCAGCCTTTGCCGCGGGCCGTCGGGATGCGGATCTGCCGTGCGGGCGCGTGATCGTGGCTGCCGCGCAGGAACGCGGAAGTGGTTTCCGGCTCCGGAGCCTCTTCCCGGCCGGGGATGCTGCGGCGGAAAGCTTGCCGCCGTCGTGCGCTTGGGGTATGACTCGTCTGTTTCACCTCCGTCAACCTGCGGGATAATCATGTCATTTTTTACTGTTTTTCTGCTGGCTGTGGCCCTGTCCATGGATGCTTTTGCCGTGGCGCTGGCCTCGGGATGCGCCATCCGCGAAGTCCGGCTACGCCAGTATGTCCGGGTCAGCGCGGCCTTTGGCTTTTTCCAGTTCTTCATGCCGGTGCTGGGCTGGTTCCTGGGGCAGTCGGTGCATCATTTCATCGAGGCCTGGGACCACTGGCTGGCCTTCGTGCTGCTGGCGTGGATCGGCGGCAACATGCTGCGCTCCGGTATCGGTGGCCTGCGCAAGAACGAGCCCGTGTCCTGTCCCCAGAGCGACCCCACCGCAGGCTGGAACCTGCTCCTTCTGGCCGTGGCCACCAGCATCGATGCCCTGGCCGTGGGCCTGACCTTTGCCATGACGAATACCAATGCCTTCCTGCCTTCCTGTCTTATCGGGGTGGTCTGCGCCGCCATCTCGGCCTGCGGGCTCTTTTTGGGCAAAAAGCTGTCCTCGCTGCCCATGCTCAACGGCTGGGCCGAGGTGCTGGGCGGCGTGGTGCTGCTGTGCATCGGCCTGAACATCCTGCACGAGAGCGGTGTCATCTAGCCTGCCGGGAAGGCCGCAGGCCCCTGCCGGATGGTTGCCGAGCCGCGCCAAGATGCCCTATAGTGCCGGAGGCCCGGAGACCGTCCGTGCCGCAGGCATGTCCGAAATCATCCGGCATGCCGGAGTGTTGAGAGGAGACCATGATCAGTATCTGCCGTTATCATGATATTTCCGTGGGACACCGCATCTGCGGGCACGAATCCCACTGCGCCCGTCTGCACGGGCATAATTACCGCATCCATTTCACCTGCACCGCCGACGAGCTGGACGCCCTGGGGCGCGTGCTGGACTTCCAGGTGGTCAAGGAACGCCTGTGCCAGTGGCTGGAAGACCACTGGGATCACCGCTTTCTGGTCTGGGACAAGGATCCCCTGCTGGAAGGCCTGCGGGCGCTGGATCCTTCGGTGAGCGTCCTGCCCTGCAATCCGTCCGCCGAGAACATGGCCCGCTATCTGGGCGAAGTGGTGGGGCCGGCCCAGCTGGAAGGCACCGGGGCCCGTCTGGTGGCCGTGGAAGTGGAAGAGACCGCCAAGTGCAAGGCGCGCTGGAGCCTGTGATGCGGACCCTGGCGGTCAACGAATTTTTCGTCACCCTGCAGGGCGAGGCCTCCTTTGCCGGGACGCCTGCCGTGTTCGTCCGTTTCCAGGGCTGTCCTGTGGCCTGCCCGTGGTGCGATACGCAGTACGCCGCCCGCCTGGACGGCGCGACGCTGGATTTTGCCGCCGTGCGTGCCAAGCAGGGGCCGGGAGCGGGCTATGCCGATGTGGAGCCCGGGGCGTTGCTGGCAGCCATCCGGGAGGCCGGGCCGCGCCATGTGGTGCTGACCGGCGGCGAGCCCTGCCGCCATGACCTCACGGAGCTGACCTCCCGGCTGGTGGCGGAAGGTTTTCGTGTCCAGATCGAGACCAGCGGCACCATGCCCATCCGTTGCCATGCGGATGTCTGGGTGACCCTGAGCCCCAAACTGGACATGCCGGGGGGGCTGGCAGTGCGTCAGGATGCCTGGGAGCGGGCCGGAGAGATCAAATTCCCTGTGGATACGGCCGCGGATCTGGCCCGTTTCGAACAGGCGCTGGCAGCGGCCCGCAAGGCGGCTGCCAGGTCGCTGACGGAGCTCGTCTGGCTGCAGCCCGTGAGCCAGGGGAAGGAAGCCACACGACTGTGCGTGGAGGCGGCCTTTGCCCATCAGTGGCGTGTGAGCGTCCAGGTCCACAAATATCTGGATCTGCGCTAGCTCCTGTGGCGCAGAAAAAGACATAAGGAAGATGAAAGGCGGCATGCACGGCATGTCGCCTTTTTCTTTAGCTGGTGGCCGCAGCAGCAAAGGATTCTGGAACGTTAGGGACGACTATACCGGATGGAACGGCTGCCGAAAAGGGAGCAAGCCATGCCTGCCGATGTGGCTAGGCATCCGGCGATCAGCCGCAGCGTTTCGCCGGGGAAACGGGGCAAGGCTTATGGAGAGGCCATCCATAGTACAGGCAGAGGATACAGGAAGAGGGGATCTTGCCGGGGGGGCATTCCGCAGGCTTCCGGCATCCCGTTCGTGATGTGAAAAGCGTGCGCAAGGTATAGGCCTGTCCCCAGAACGAAAAAAAAGCCACCCGAAGGTGGCTTGTCATATCCGGTGGAGCGCGCGCAACCTAGTGGCGCTTCAGGCGCTTCATCTCGTCCTGCATCAGTTCCAGGCCGACCAGGATGTTACGGCGCATGGCTTCCATGAGTTTTTCTTCATCCTTGTCGCGCATGGCGGTCAGGATGTCCTTGTGCTGCTGGATGAAGAGCGAGATGTCTTCGGGAGAATAGCGGCGGGTGTTGAGGAAACCTTCCACATAGTCCAGCAGGTGGCTGTCCACGGCCAGCAGATGGTGCATCCGCGAAAGAGAGTAGAGCTGCAGGTGGAAGTCCCTGTCTTTGTGGAAGAAAAAGTCGGCATCACGGGTATCGGCTAAGTCGCCGGCCAGCTGCTCCAGCCTGTCCATGTCTTCGGCGGTCGCCTGCTGCATGGCTTCCTTGGCCAGGGCACATTCCACCTGGATGCGCAGATTGAAGATGTGCTCAATTTCCTTGGAAGAGGGCGGCATCATGACGATGGCCCCCTTGTAGGGGATGTTCTGGACCAGGCCGGATTTGTCCAGGCGCATGAGGGCATCCCGGATGGGCCCGCGCCCCACGCCAAGCTTTTTTTCCAAGTCTACAAGGACTAGTCGGGTGCCGGGCAGGGCCTCACCGGACAGGATCATGTCACGGATCAAATCGTAGGCCGCCAGCGATTTGATGGTAGAAGCAGTACTCATGGAAACTCCTTCTGTAAGGTACATATTTTGATAAATAATTTATGAAATTATGTCAAATGGCCCGGGATGGCAAAAAAAGGAGGAAACTCGCCTGCATGGCACGTTTTTTTGCGGTCCGCCAGCAGGGCGGGGAAGCCTCCGGACATGCGTACAACAGGAGAACGCTGTCGGGGAGATATGTCCGGATACAAAAAAAGGGGCTTTCTCCTAAGAGAAAACCCCTGAATTTGCTGGAGCGGGAGACGGGATTTGAACCCGCGACTTCAACCTTGGCAAGGTTGCACTCTACCACTGAGTTACTCCCGCACACTGGCACGGTATGTTGCGATCGTTTTTTATGGAGGCGACATCCAGATTTGAACTGGAGAATGGAGGTTTTGCAGACCTCTGCCTTACCACTTGGCTATGTCGCCTCATTTGTTGGAGCGGGAGACGGGATTTGAACCCGCGACTTCAACCTTGGCAAGGTTGCACTCTACCACTGAGTTACTCCCGCTCAACGAAAGAGGGTTCTACGCTAGAGACCCCCTTTCTGTCAAGCAGCTTTTTTCATTTTGTCGAAAAATAAAAAATTTATTTTCCAACATACTGTTTTTGTTAGCTTTATTCTGTAGGCCGCTTGTCGATGATACGCTTGGCCTTACCTTCGGAACGCTGGATGGAATGCGGTTCCATAAGGCGCACCTTGGTGGTGACGCCCAGGAATTCCTTGATGCTCTTCTGGATGGAGCTTTCCAGGCTCTGCAGCTTGCGGATCTCGTCGGCAAAAAGGGTCTCGTTCATCTCCACCTGGACTTCCAGGGTATCCAGGTTGTTCACGCGGTCCACGATGATCTGATAGTTGGGGCTCAGGTTCTGGTTTTCCATGAGCAGGGCTTCGATCTGCTGCGGGAAGACATTGACGCCGCGGATGATGAGCATGTCGTCGCTGCGGCCCCGGATGCGGGTCAAACGCACATGGGTACGTCCGCAACGGCAGGGAGTGTAATCCAGGCTGGTCAGGTCGCGGGTGCGGTAGCGGATCAGCGGGATGCCTTCCTTGGTGAGCGTGGTGATGACCAGTTCGCCCACTTCGCCCTCGGGGAGCTGTTCGCCGGTGACGGGGTCGATGATCTCGGGCAGGAAGTGGTCTTCCCACAGGTGCATGCCGCACTTGGATTCCAGGCATTCCATGGCCACGCCGGGGCCCATGACTTCGGAAAGGCCGTAGATGTTCAGGGCATTGATGCCCATTTTCTGCTCGATGTCCTGGCGCATCTCTTCGGTCCAGGGCTCGGCACCGAACACGCCGGTACGCAGGGGCAGGTCACGGAAGTCGATGCCCACTTCCTGGCCGGCTTCCCACAGGTGCAGGGCGTAGGAGGGCGTACAGCACAGGGCCGTGGCGCCGAAGTCGCGCAGCAGGTAGGCCTGGCGACGCGTGGCGCCGCCCGAGGCCGGGACCACCGTGGCACCGATGCGCTCGGCACCGCCGTGGGCGCCCAGACCGCCGGTGAACAGGCCGTAGCCGTAGGCCACATGCACGATGTCCGTCTGGTTGACGCCGGCGGCGGACAGGCTGCGGCCGGCCAGTTCGGCCCAGTTGTGCAGGTCGCGGGCGGTATAGCCCACCACCACGGCCTTGCCGGTGGTGCCGCTGGAGGCGTGCAGGCGGACGATGTTGTCACGCGGCACGGCGAAAAGACCGAAGGGATAGTAATTGCGCAGGTCCTGCTTTTCGGTGAAGGGCAGGTTCTTCAGATCGGCCAGGCTCTTGATGTCGCCGGGCTTGATACCGCTCTCGTCGAAGCGTTTGCGGTAGAAAGGCACATTGGCATAGACACGGGAGCAAAGGTCCTGCAGACGGCGCAATTGCAGGGCTTCGATATCTTCGCGGGGCAGCGTTTCCTTGTCGATATTGAAAATCACGGCGTTTCTCCTTGAAATCCTGAGTAGTCTATGGATGACGCAAAAGCCCCCCAAGGTCAAGATATCTGCTTGAAAAACATGGATAACATATTGCAATGCAATGTCTTTTTTTATGCCCGGAACAATGCGCCGGGCCATCCCCGGCCCGGGCGGGATTGTTGCCCTCGGGTACGCTTTGAGGTATGGGAGGGACATGCAAAACCTTATCTCTACCCCCAAGAAATATTCGGAACTGCCTACGGCGGAAAAAATGGCCGTCATCAAGGCGTGGCTTGAGGAACACAAGGCTGTCGACGTGGCCGAGATCGACTTGGCCGGCCAGGGTGCCTTCACGGACGCCCTGCTGGTGGTCAGCGCCACCTCCGTGCGTCATGCCCAGAGCCTGGCGGACGGCGTCTCCGCCCTGTGCCATGAACAGAACTACGAATACCTGCGCATGGAAGGCTACAACACCGGCCAGTGGATCCTGGTGGACTGCAACGACATCGTGGTCAACATCTTCCAGCAGTCCGTGCGTGACCTTTATCAGCTGGAGAACCTGTGGGGCGCGGCTGCCGCTGCCCTCAACAAGGAGCCTCGTGCATGACCCCCACCCTGTTGCTCATCCTTGACGGCTGGGGCCTGACGGAAAAAGGGGAAGGCAATGCCCCCTGGGTGGCAGCCACGCCCCATCTGGATGACCTGATGGCGCGCTGTCCCCACAGCCGCCTTGCCGCCTCCGGGCGCGAAGTGGGCCTGCCTGCCGGCTATATGGGCAACTCCGAGGTGGGACACCTCAATATCGGTGCGGGACGCATCGTCTATCAGGACATGACGCGCATCGACGTGGCCCTTGAGGACGGCTCCCTGTTCCACAACCCCGTGCTGCAGGACGTGCTGGAAAAAACACGCCGCAGCGGCGGCCGTCTGCATCTGGCGGGCCTGCTCTCCGACGGCGGTGTGCACAGCCACATCAACCATCTGGTGGCCCTGTGTGCCATGGCTTTCGCCGCCGGTGTGCCGGTGCGCATCCACTGCTTCATGGACGGGCGCGATACCCCGCCCCAGAGCGGCGCCTCCTATGTGCGCAGCCTGCTGGAACAGATCGTCTCCATGAAGGACGTGCGTGTGGCCAGCCTGGCGGGGCGCTTCTATGCCATGGACCGCGACAAGCGCTGGGAGCGCGTGTCCGAGGTCTGGGATCTCATGGTCCACGGCAAGGGCCGCAAGGCCACGGATGCCGTGCAGGCTGTGGAAGATTCCTATGCCGAGGGCGTCAGCGACGAATTCATCAAGCCCGTGCTGCTGGAAGGCGAGGATGCTTCCACCCTGCAGGACGGCGACGGCCTGTTCTTCTACAATTTCCGCGCCGACCGCATGCGCGAGCTTTCCCAGGCCTTCGTGGACGCGGACTTCACCGGTTTCGAGCGGGGCAGGGTGCCGCAGCTGGCTGCCGTGGCTTCCATGACGGCCTACGACGCCCACTTCCCCCTGCCGGTGGCCTTCCCCAAGGAATCCGTGACCATGGGCCTTGGCGAAGTCGTTTCGCAGCAGGGCATGCACCAGTTGCGTCTGGCCGAAACGGAAAAATACGCGCACGTCACCTATTTCTTCAACGGCGGTGTGGAAGAGCCCCTGCCGCTGGAAGACCGCATCCTCGTGCCTTCGCCGCGCGAGGTGCAGACTTATGACCAGAAACCGGCCATGAGCGCCCGCGAGGTCACGGACAAGTTCGTGGAAGCCTGGCAGAGCGGCCAGTACGACCTGGTGGTCTGCAACCTGGCCAACGGCGATATGGTGGGCCATACGGGCGTGCTCTCCGCCGCCGTGGAAGCCTGCACGGTGGTGGATGAATGCGTGGGCCGCATGGTGGCTGCCGTGGAGGCCCGCAAGGGCCGTATGCTGCTCATCGCCGACCACGGCAACTGCGAAGTCATGAAGGACGGAGAGGGCAAGCCCCAGACCGCCCATACCACCAATCCCGTGCCCTGCATCCTGCTGGATGCCTCCGGCAAGGAATGGCGCCTGCATGACGGCAAGCTGGCCGATGTGGCCCCGACCCTGCTGCGCATGTGGGGCATCGCCCAGCCCGAGGCCATGACCGGGACGCCGCTGGTGGAGGAAGCCCATGTCCGGTAGCCAGAAACCTTTGGAGCCTGTGGCTCCTGACGGCATGGAGCTGCTGTTCTTCTACCGCTGCCCCCACTGCCTGCGCCATGTACCGCTGGTCAACCCGGTGGAGCCGCGCAATGTGCGCTGCGACGGCTGCGGCAAGCAGTTCCCCATCATCCCGGTGGACGAGCACGGCCTGCATTATGTGCGCATCATGCTGGCCAACGGCAAGGCCGCTGCCAATCCCGACTATCTGTAAGCGTCGCCATACGGCCGGAGGAAAGTCCTCCGGCCGTTTTCTCTGCCGCGATGCTTTTTTCTCCACGCTACCAAATATACCGAGCAAACGACATGAAGATCTGTCCCGTCATCTTGTGCGGGGGCGCCGGTACACGCCTGTGGCCCCTGTCCCGTCGCAAGTATCCCAAGCAATTCATGGACCTGGGCGGCCATACGCTGTTCGAGGACACGCTGCAGCGTCTTGCGGCCGTGCCCGGACTGGCCGCGCCCGTGGTCATCTGCAATGAAGAGCAGCGCTTTCTTGCCGCCGCAGCCCTGCAGCGTCAGGGACTGAACGGCCGGATCCTGCTGGAACCGGAACCGCGCAATACGGCACCGGCCATCGCCGCTGCCGCGCTGGCCGTGACGGCCGCCTGTGACGTGGAAGACGGTGATCCTGTCCTGCTGGTCCTGCCTTCGGACCATGTGCTGGAGGATCTGCCGGCTTTTGCCGCTGCCGTCACACAGGCTGCGGAGTGTGCCCGCGAAGGGGCCCTGGTCACCTTCGGGGTCACGCCGGACCGCCCCGAGACCGGTTACGGCTACATCGAAAAGGGCGATGCCCTGGCTTCCGGTTTCGCGGTCCGCCGTTTCGTGGAAAAGCCCGCGCAGGAGGCTGCCGAGGCCATGCTGGCGCAGGGCGGCTATTTCTGGAACAGCGGCATGTTCGTGTTTCGCGCCTCCCAGTATCTGGCCGAGCTGGAAGCGCAGGCTCCGGCCATCATGGCCGCGGTGCGCAAGGCCTGGGCCCTGCGCCGGGCCGATTATGACTTCATCCGCCTGCATCGGGAATCTTTTGCCCACTGCCCCTCTGATTCGGTGGACTATGCCCTGATGGAGAAAAGCGCGCATGTGGCCATGGTGCCGCTGCCGTGCCGCTGGAGCGATCTGGGATCCTGGGAAGCCATCTACGAAAACAGCACGCAGGATGCGGAAGGCAATGCCTGCGTGGGCGATGTGATGGCCCAGGACAGCCGGGGATGCTACATCCATGCCGGGAGCCGCCTGGTGACGACGCTGGGCGTGAAGGATCTTGTGGTGGTGGAGACCGGCGACGCCGTCCTGGTGGCCGACAGGGCCCGCAGCCAGGAGGTCAAGACCCTGGTGGCCCGTCTTGCCGCCCAGGACCGGCACGAGCAGGAGATGCATCTGCGTGTGTATCGTCCCTGGGGCTGGTATGAGACCCTGGCCCTGGGCGAGCGATTCCAGGTCAAGCGGATCCAGGTCAATCCCGGAGCAGCGCTTTCCCTGCAACGTCACCGGCACCGGGCCGAGCACTGGGTCGTCATCGCCGGGGAAGGTCTGGTGCGCGTGGGGGACGAAGAGATGCACCTGCATGTAGACCAGTCGGTCTACATCCCCCAGAAGACCATGCATCGGCTGAGCAACGCTTCGGCACAGCCGCTGGAGATCGTGGAAGTCCAGACCGGTGATTACCTGGGCGAAGACGATATCGAGCGTTTTGACGACCGTTACGGGCGTGAATGAGCCTGAGATGGCCTGAGGCCATCACCAGATACCAAGGCTGCGGGAGAGTTCCCGCGGCCTTTTTTATTTTTGGGGTCAGCCTGGTGAGCGTCACGACGCGAAACGAAATGGCGGATGATTTGGAGGATGGCCCAGGGACAGGCATCAGGCAAACGTCCCCGATAACGTCTCGCAGTCCTTCAGAGCCCGTCTGGTATACGACGCAGCCAGATGGATGAAACGGATCTTTTTTGTAAGCATCCGGACGTTTTTCCTGATGTCACAGGGCGATCGCCGGACACAGGACAGGCCCGGAAAAAAGTTTTTTGGCGAGGAGGGGGCGAGGGGAGGACGCAGCTTTTGTCCACCAAAGGGGGCCTTTCCCTCGCCCGCAGGAAAACACGGGTGCAGACGGATGCGTCGCAGTTCTCCCGCTTTTCTGCAGGTATAAAAAAGGGGGAGCATCGCTGCTCCCCCCAAAGATGACACATGGTCGAAGATTACTCTTCGTCGCCTTCCCACTTGATGAAGCCGGGATTGACGTTGACCATAGCGTTGACGATCAGTTCCACCAGACCGCCGTAGGCGAAGCTGTTCTTGGTGTACAGATCGCTGTGTTCCAGCATTTCGCGGATCTGGCCCTTGCAGTTGGAGCAGGGAGCGCAGATGTACTTCTTGGTTTCGGGGCCAAGGCAGTCCTTGAAGGCCTGGGCGATCTGCCACATCTTTTTACGGCCGGAGATGTTGCCGCGCCATTCGTCGATGTTCTGGCGGGTCATGATGGCGAAGCCGGAACCACCGCCGCAGCAGTAGTTGTCCACGCCGTGGCAGGGCATTTCGCGGAACTGCGGGGCGATCTTGTGCAGGATGTCGCGCTGGGGCTGCACCACACCCATCAGACGGACCACGTTGCAGGGGTCGTGCAGGGTGACGGGGAAGTTGTTGCGCGAGGGATCCAGCTTCAGACGACCGGACATGATGATGTCACGCAGGGTTACATAGCAGGATTCGCGGGGCACCTGGTATTCGTAGGGGATGACGCGGTCGGCGATAACGGTCATGGCCTTGTGGGCGTGGCCGCATTCGCCGATGACGATCTTCTTGGCACCCAGTTCCTTGGCGGCCTGCATGTGCTGCAGGGCGATACGGGCGGTCTGGGCGTCGTCATAGAACACGCCGTAGTTCACGCCGTCATAGGCCACGGCCTTGCTGGACAGGGTCCAGGAAAGGCCGGCTTCCTGGAAGATCAGGGAGAAGCTGGCGATGTTTTCGGGCCAGGCCATGACTTCGCCGGCGTTGTGGATCAGCAGGATGTCGGCGCCCTTCACGTCGAAGGGGGTGTGGATGCCCACGCCGGTGATTTCGGTGTAGTCCTCGTCGATGAACTCCACGTTTTCTTTCACCACGTCGGGGGTCATACCGGTGGAGGAGCCCACCTTCATCTGGTTGATGGTGCCCTTTTCGTGCAGTTCGCGGGGCGAGAAGCCCAGTTCCTGGCTGAACAGCTTGCGGATTTCGCGGGCGATCAGGCCGTTATCCACACCGATGGGGCAGGTCTGGGCGCAGCGACGGCAGAGGTTGCAGCGGTAGGCCAGTTCGCCCAGGCGGGCAACGGTCTTCCAGTTCAGGCCCATGTCGCCGTAACGCCATTTGGCCAGGGGCTCTTTCTTCACATACTGCTTGTAGATGCGGCGGAAGATTTCAGAGCGGTAGTTGGGGCGGTACATCTCGTTCTTGCCGGACATCTCGTACAGATGACAGGCATCGGAACAGGAGTTGCACTGGGCGCAGTAGTCCATGCTGGTTTCCAGCATGGGCAGGAAGGTCCAGTTGTTCTCCTTGCTGAACAGCTTGCGCATACCGTCCAGGAAACGGTTGACCAGCTCTTCTTCTTCCTGGGGGGTCTGGGGCTTGGGGATGTTCAGCACGCAGACTTCGTCCAGGATGCAGGCCACTTTGGCCTTCTGCTCGTCGGTAACGGGGCGCCAGGGCATCTTGACGAGGTCAAGGCCTTCCACATCGGGGATGTCCTTGAGGTCGATGCTGACCATCTGGCCTTCGGCCGTGGAAATATCAGTCAAACGCAGCGTATCTTTCATGATATACTCCCTAGTCCTTCTTGGGGGATTCGGTAGCGATGTCGAGCCAGGTCTTGGTGCCCTGACCGTTGATGTGGTCGGCAGCCCAGCTCACCTTGAACTGCAGGGCCTGCTTCATCTTCTCGTTGTTCTTCTGGCTGAAATCGGTGGGGGTGTCGCCCCAGCGGATGTCATGGTAGGTGAAGTACTTGAAGAGCAGGTGGCCCATGTGGGTCATGGGGATCCAGATCAGCACGAAGAAGCCGAACAGCATGTGGATCACGAAAGTGGTGCTGTTGATGTCGGCAAAGTTGAAGGTGAGCAGGTTGTAGATGAAGTCACCGGACATGCGGGCAAAGGAGGGGTTGAAGGCCCAGGCCACCAGACCCACCAGGGCGAAGACGATGAACACGCCCAGGTTGAAGAAGTGTTCGGGGGTGGAGTACTTGCGCAGGCCTTCGTCGTGCAGACGACGGCAGATCAGGCCGATGCCGCCGCCGATGATACCGAACATGCCCAGCAGGCTGATGGCATTGATGACGTTGTGCACGAAGGTCAGGAAGCCGCCGTCGGGGTTCATGCCGAACAGGCGCAGGAAGGCGGCCACGACCAGGATGATGGTGCCGCCCATCAGCATGTACAGACCAAAGTGGAAGGGATAGGTGCGGAACCACAGCTTGAGGTTATGGGTGAAGGTGGCGTGCAGGAAGAGCACTTCTTCCAGCAGGGCCTTGATATCGCCCAGGTGGTCGACGTGGCGGGGCTTGGTCCACCAGTCGGTCTCTTCCATGAAGCTGCCGCCGTAGGAGCCTTTGGGGCCTTCATGCGGCACGGGGTAGAGCTCCCAGCGGACGTGCAGGGGGCTGGCAGCCAGATAGCCTTTCACCTTGATGGCGGCAGTCGCCACAAAGCCGATTACTGCAAGGTAGGCCAGGATGTAGAACAGAGTTGTCATGCGTTTTCTCCCATGAGTCGAGATGCCTGCGGCATCGTGGTTTCTGCGCATGACCGAGCCAGATCCGGTCATGAGCAAGAGGTGCAGCGCACCAGGAACCAACCTCTCCAGAACAATGCGCCGGGATCCTGCGGCTCGGATCATGCCGGGGCACGACCTGTCGCCGCCTGGTCTCAGGCGCGGAACAATTCCTGCCTTCTACCGTAAAATGCAAGAAATGCAAAGATGGCACGCAGATTCCCAAAATACTCCGACCTGACTATGTTTTCTTATTTATGTAATTATTTTAATGTGTTAATATGAATGAAGCCATGCTTTGCGCGTATGAAAAATTTTTTGACCTCCTTTTCACAACACGTCGGCTCCGGCGGAGGGGGATGCGTCTTAGCCAGCAGGTCTTCCCGGCCATGGCCGGGAAATTTTTCTCTCTTATCAGGAATTAGTCACAAAAAGAAAGATGGGAAGGGCTTCTCTACATTTTGTTGCATTGGGGACGACACCACCCGGTCCCAGCCGCAGGGAGGAAGGCGCCGGGACAGCGGCCGGCAAGAGAGGCAGGGCCGGCGATGGCGAGAGGGCAGGGCGTGCTGCATACGGTCCTTCGGCCGATCAGCCATACATAAAAAAAGGGCGACCGCCATATGACGGTCGCCCTGATGTTCAGCAGAGGAAAGGGCCTACTGGCCCAGATCCACCAGCACGGGGTTCTCTTCCAGATCTTCCAGGAACTTGTCCGGACGTTCCTTCTGGTCGGGCACGGTGATGTCGCCGTGGACATACTCGCGATAGCCCGTACCGGCCGGGATGAGACGGCCCACGATGACGTTTTCCTTGAGGCCGCGCAGGTAGTCCATCTTGCCCTTGAGGGAAGCCTCGGTGAGCACCTTGGTGGTTTCCTGGAAGGAAGCAGCCGAGATGAAGGACGAGGTGGTCAGCGAAGCCTGGGTGATGCCCAGCACCAGCGGTTCGGCGGTGGCGGGCTGACGGCCTTCGGCGATGGCCTTGTGGTTCTCGGCCTTGAACTCGGCCTTGTCCACCTGTTCGCCCACCAGGAAGCTGGTGCCGCCGGAATCCAGCACGGTGACCTTCTTGAGCATCTGGCGCACGATGACTTCGATGTGCTTGTCGTCGATGCCCACGCCCTGGAAGCGGTACACTTCCTGGATCTCGTCCACGAGGTAGCGGGCCAGGTACTTTTCACCGCGGGTGCGCAGGATGTCGTGCAGTTCGGGCGAACCTTCGGTCAGCGGATCGCCGGCTTCCACGAAGTCGCCGTCGGCCACGGTGATGTGCTTGCCCTTGGGCACCAGGTATTCCTTGGAATCACCGATCTCGGGGGTCACCACCAGCTTGCGCTTGCCCTTGGATTCGCCGGCGTAGGACACGGTACCGGAGATCTCGGAGACCACGGCCATGTCCTTGGGCTTGCGGACTTCGAAGAGCTCGGCCACGCGGGGAAGACCACCCACGATGTCCTTGGTCTTGGAAGTTTCGCGGGGCTTACGGGCGATGATGTCACCGGCCTGGATGGCCTCGCCGTCCTTGACCATGATGATGGAGCCCACGGGCAGGCTGTACACGGCGGACGCCACGCTGTGCGGACGCTGCTTGACGTTGCCGTTCTCATCGCAGACCGAGATGGACGGACGGTAGTTGGTGGTACGGTATTCCATGATGGTCAGGGAGGCCTGACGCGTCACGTCGTCCACCTTTTCCTGCACGGTCTTGCCGTCCACGATGTCGGTGAAGCGGATGATGCCCTCTTCTTCGGACACGAAGGGTTCGTTGAAGGGGTCCCACTCGGCCAGCACGGTGCCCTTGGTCACTTCCTGACCGTCGGTCACATGCAGGCGGGCGCCGTTGGGCAGGATGTACTTTTCACGTTCGCGGCCCTGCGGATCCACGATGGTCAGCTGGCCGCTCTTGCCCAGCACCAGCTGGATGCCGTCACGGTTGGTAACGGCGCGCACGCGGTTGAGGATGACGCGACCGGTGTTCTGGGCTTCGAACTTGTTCTTTTCAATGGTGCTGGATGCGGTACCACCGATGTGGAAGGTACGCATGGTCAGCTGGGTACCGGGCTCACCGATGGACTGGGCGGCGATGATGCCCACGGTCTCGCCGGTGTTGACCAGGTGCCCGCGGGCCAGGTCGCGGCCGTAGCACAGGGCGCAGATGCCGCGCCCGGCCTGGCAGGTGAGGGGCGAACGCACCGTGATGGAGCTCACGCCGTGTTCACGCAGCACAGCGGCCTCGGCTTCGTCGATGAGGGTGTTCTCGGGCAGCAGCACCTTTTCCGCGTCTTCGGGATCGTAGACGGGGTAGAGCAGCACACGGCCCATGGCGCGTTCCCACACCGGGGTCTTGATGTCGCCGCCTTCGCGCAGGTGGGTCAGCTCGATGCCGTCCACCGTGCCGCAGTCGTGTTCGGAGACGATCACGTCCTGCACCACGTCCACCAGACGACGGGTCAGGTAACCGGAGTTGGCCGTCTTCAGGGCGGTGTCGGCCAGACCCTTACGGGCACCGTGGGTGGAGGTGAAGTACTGCAGCACCGACAGACCTTCGCGGAAGGACGAGGTGATGGGCGTTTCGATGATTTCACCGGAAGGCTTGGCCATCAGACCGCGCATACCGGCCAGCTGACGCATCTGGTCCTGGTTGCCTCGGGCACCGGAGGTGGACATCATGAAGATGGAGTTGAAGCTCTGGTTCTTCTCTTCACGGCCGGTCTTGGGATCCTTCAGGATATCGTAAGAGATCTCCTTGATCATTTCCGTGGAGACGTCCTGGGTGGCCTTGGTCCACACATCGACGACCTTGTTGTACTTTTCGGTACGGGTGATGATACCGTCGCGGTACTGGCGTTCGATGTCGTCCACCTCGGCCTGGGAAGCGGCCAGGATGTCCTTCTTGCGGGCCGGGATGATGAGGTCCTTCACACCGATACTGACACCGGCGCGGGTAGCGAACTCATAACCCATGTTCTTCAGATTGTCGCAGAGGATGACCGTGGCCTTGATGCCGCACTGGCGGTAGCAGTTTTCCACCAGCTTGGCGATCATCTTCTTGGTCAGCACCAGGTTGACGTTCTCGAAGGACATTTCCTTGGGCAGGATGTTGCTCACCAGCACGCGGCCGGGCGTGGTGCGGTGGGTCTTGCCGTCGGGCATGCGCACGTTGATGCGGGCGTGCAGGGACACGGCATCGGCATCATAGGCGGCTTCCACTTCCCAGGGACCGCAGAAGGTCATGCCTTCGCCCTTCTCGAAGCTGCGCTCGGAGGTCATGTAGTACAGACCCAGAACGATGTCCTGGGAAGGCACGATGACGGGACCGCCGTTGGCGGGCGAGAGAATGTTGTTGGTGCTCATCATGAGCACGCGGCATTCGATCTGCGCTTCCACGGAAAGCGGGATGTGCACGGCCATCTGGTCACCGTCGAAGTCGGCGTTGTAGGCCGAGCAGACCAGGGGATGCAGACGGATGGCCTTGCCTTCCACCAGCAGGGGCTCAAAGGCCTGGATACCCAGACGGTGCAGGGTAGGGGCACGGTTGAGCATGATGGGGTATTCGCGCACCACTTCCGAGAGGATGTCCCAGACCACCAGCTCTTCACGCTCCACCATCTTCTTGGCGCTCTTGATGGTGGAGGCATAACCGCGTTTTTCCAGCTCCGAGTAGATGAAGGGCTTGAACAGCTCCAGGGCCATCTTCTTGGGCAGGCCGCACTGGTGCAGCTTGAGGTAAGGACCCACGGTAATAACGGAACGACCGGAGTAGTCCACGCGCTTGCCCAGCAGGTTCTGACGGAAGCGGCCCTGCTTGCCCTTGATCATGTCGGACAGGGACTTGAGCGGACGACCGTTGGTACCGGCGATGGCGCGACCGCGGCGGCCGTTGTCGAACAGCGCGTCCACGGCTTCCTGCAGCATGCGCTTTTCGTTGCGGATGATGATGTCGGGAGCGCCCAGTTCGATGAGGCGCTTCAGACGGTTGTTGCGGTTGATGACGCGGCGGTACAGGTCGTTCAGGTCGGAGGTGGCGAAACGGCCGCCGTCCAGGGGCACCAGGGGACGCAGCTCCGGCGGGATGACGGGAATGACTTCCATGATCATCCATTCGGGCTTGTTGTTGGACTCCAGGAAGGCCTCGACGATCTTCAGGCGCTTGGTGAGCTTCTTCTTTTTGGTCTGGCTCTTGGTGGTCTCGCTTTCTTCGCGCAGTTCGGTGCGCAGCTTTTCCAGATCCAGCTCTTCCAGAAGGGAGCGCACGGCTTCGGCGCCCATGCCCACGGTCAGGGCGTCTTCGGTGCCGTAGTGGTCCAGGATCTGCAGGTACTGGTCTTCAGAGATGACCTGACGGCGCTGCAGATTGGTCTGGCCGGGATCGAGCACGATGTAGGAATCGAAATACAGGACCTTTTCCAGATCGGCCATGGTCATGTCGAGCAGGGTGCCGATCTTGGAGGGCAGGGTCTTGAGGAACCAGATGTGGGCCACGGGCGCGGCCAGTTCGATGTGGCCCATGCGCTCGCGACGCACCTTGGAGGCAATGACTTCAACGCCGCACTTTTCGCAGACGATGCCGCGGTGCTTCATGCGCTTGTACTTGCCGCAGTTGCACTCGTAGTCCTTCACGGGGCCGAAGATCTTGGCGCAGAACAGGCCGTCGCGCTCCGGCTTGAAGGTACGGTAGTTGATGGTTTCCGGTTTCTTGACCTCACCGTAGGACCATTCGCGGATGGCTTCGGGCGAGGCGATGGAAATCTGGATGGCTTTCAGGTTGCGGATGTTGGTCACATTGGCCGACGTGCCGCGTGCAGTGAAGAGATCGTCCAGGCTCATATATCTACCTTGCTTGTCAAAAGCTCGTTACAGTCGTTGTGGCGTATGGTTGACGCTCCGTCCCGGGGAATGGCGCTGCCGGGCACCGCGCGGTGGCGTAATGCCCGGCGCATCCATGAATTATTCCTCGGGTTCCTGGTCGCGCATGAAGCCGATACGCTTGGGCTTTTTCTTGCCGTCTTCCTGATGCAGGGTCACGTCGAGGCCCAGGCTCATGAGTTCCTTGACCAGAACGTTGAAGGATTCGGGCAGACCGGCTTCCAGGAAGTTGTCGCCCTTGACGATCTTCTCGTACATCTTCACGCGTCCGGCCACGTCGTCGGACTTGACGGTAAGGAATTCCTGCAGGAGATAGGCGGCGCCGTAGGCTTCCAGAGCCCAGACTTCCATTTCACCCAGACGCTGGCCACCGAACTGCGCCTTACCGCCCAGCGGCTGCTGGGTGACCAGGCTGTAGGGGCCGGTGGAGCGGGCGTGGATCTTTTCGTCGACCAGGTGGTGCAGCTTCAGGATGTACATGACACCGGTGGTCACGCGGTTCTTGAAGGGCACGCCGGTACGGCCGTCGTACAGGATGGTCTTGCCGTCGCTGTCCTTGCCGGCCTTTTCCATCCAGCCCCAGATCTCTTCTTCGGTGGCGCCGTCGAAGACCGGGGTCTTGGTCACGATGCCGTTGCGCAGCTTCTTGACCGAGGTGATGAACTCTTCGTCATCCATCTTGTCCACCAGCTCGCTGATGGCCGGGGAATCGAAGACGTCCTTGACCTCGTCACGCACCACCTGCAGGGCCGCGCCGGAATCCAGCAGTTCGGCCAGCTGGCGGCCAAGTTCCTTGGCGCCCCAGCCCAGGTGGGTTTCCATGATCTGGCCGATGTTCATTCGCGAAGGCACGCCCAGGGGGTTCAGCACGATGTCCACGGGGCGACCGTCGGCGAAGAAAGGCATGTCTTCTTCGGGCAGGATGCAGGAGACCACACCCTTGTTACCGTGACGTCCGGCCATCTTGTCGCCCACCGAGAGCTTACGCTTGATGGCGATGTGGACCTTGACCATCTTGATGACGCCGGGAGGCAGATCGTCCCCTTCGGTGACCTTCTCGCGCTTGGAGTCATAGATGGCGTGCAGGTAATCCACTTGATGGTCGTAGTCCTTGAGCTGGTCGGCCACGATGTCGTTGACTTCCTTGCTCTCGAACAGGCCCTGCAGCTTCTTCACCGGGATGGCGTCCAGCTGCTCGCGGGTCAGGGCGACACCGGCTTCCACCAGCACTTCGCCCTTCTTGTTGCCGGGGACGCTGACGGCGGTCAGCTTGCCCAGCACATGGGGGGCCAGCACTTCGCGGGTGCGGTTGCCCAGAGCGCGCATGTGATCGGATTCCTTCTGATCCAGCACGGCGGTATCGTGGGCCTCGATGGCCAGGGTGCGGTCGTCCTTTTCACCGGAACGACGGTTGAACACCTTGACGTCGATGACCGTACCTTCCACTCCCGGGGGCACCTTGAGGGAGGTGTTCTTCACGTCGCGGGCCTTCTCGCCGAAGATGGCGCGCAACAGCTTTTCTTCCGGGGTCAGCTGGGTCTCGCCCTTGGGGGTGATCTTGCCGACCAGGATGTCGTCAGGCTTCACGGCCGCGCCGATGCGGATGATGCCGCTGTCGTCCAGGTTGCGCAGCATGTCTTCGCTGACGTTGGGGATGTCGCGGGTGATCTCTTCGGGTCCGAGCTTGGTGTCGCGGGCCACCACTTCGAATTCTTCGATGTGGATGGAGGTGAAGATGTCCTCTTTCACGGTACGTTCGGAAATGAGGATGGAGTCTTCGTAGTTGTAACCGCACCAAGGCATGAAGGCCACCACCAGGTTCTTGCCCAGAGCCAGCTGGCCTTCGTCGATGCCGGGACCGTCAGCGAGGATCTCGCCCTTCTTGAACACCTGACCGGGGTAGCAGGTGGGCTTCTGACCAAAGCAGGAGTTCTGGTTGGACTTGTGGAACTTCAGCAGGTCATAGGCGCGCACGCCGCCCTGTTTCTTGTACAGGTCGCCTTCGTAGGAGACCACGATGCGGTCGGCGTCGGCGTATTCCACCTTGCCGTCGGCCTGGGCCACGATGCAGGCGCCGGAGTCGCGGGCCACGTCGATTTCCATGCCGGTGCCCACCAGGGGCTTTTCGCTGCGCAGCAGCGGCACGGCCTGGCGCTGCATGTTGGAACCCATGAGGGCGCGGTTGGCGTCGTCGTGTTCCAGGAAGGGGATGAGCGCGGCCGAGATGGAGACCATCTGGCTGGGCGAGATGTCCATGAGGGTCACCTCGTCACGGGAGCGCATTTCCACTTCGCCCTTGACGCGCACGGTCACGAACTCGTCCAGGAAGTTGCCGTCGGCGTCCACGCGGGCGTTGGCCTGGGCCACCACCTGGTCGCCTTCGCGGGAAGCGTCCAGATGCACGATCTCGTCAGTCATGCGGCCATTGCGCACCACGCGGTACGGGGTCTCGATGAAACCGAAGTCGTTGACCTTGGCGAAGGTGGTCAGCGACACGATCAGACCGATGTTGGGACCTTCGGGCGTTTCGATGGGGCAGATGCGGCCATAGTGGGAGGTGTGCACGTCGCGCACTTCGAAGCCGGCACGCTCACGGGTCAGACCGCCGGGGCCCAGGGCCGACAGACGGCGCTTGTGGGTCACTTCGGACAGGGAGTTGGTCTGGTCCATGAACTGCGACAGCTGGGAAGTACCGAAGAACTCCTTGAGCACCGCAGCCACAGGCTTGGGATTGATCAGGTCGTGGGGCATGAGCGTGGAGATTTCCTGGATGCTCATGCGTTCCTTGATGGCGCGCTCCATGCGCACCAGACCGATGCGGTACTGGTTCTCCACCAGTTCGCCCACCAGGCGCACGCGGCGATTGCCCAGATGGTCGATATCGTCGGCCGGACCGTGGCTGTCCTTCAACTGCACCAGCACCTTGATGGCGGTGAGGATGTCGTTGTCGGTCAGGGTACGGGAATCTTCGGTGTCGGGCAGGCCCAGGCGCTGGTTGAGCTTGTAACGGCCCACCGGCGACAGGTCATAGTAATCCGGGCTGCGGAACAGGTTGTCGAAGAAGCTGGCGGCGATCTCGGCGGTCGGCGGGCTGGAAGGACGCAGACGACGGTAGATCTCTTCCTGAGCCTTTTCCTGATCGGGGATGCGGTCCTGCATCAGGGTGTCGCGGATGGAGGAAGAGGTGTCGGTGCCCTTGGTGTGCAGCACGGCGATACGCTCGATGCCGGCTTCGCGCATGCGCTCCAGCAGGCCGGGAGTGATCTCGTCGGCGGCTTCGGCCAGCACTTCGCCACTGCCGGGAGCGATGACGTCTTCGGCCAGGAACATGCCGTCCAGGGTGTCGGGACGCACTTCGATGGCCTTGATGCCCGCTTCACAGACCTGACGCCAGCCACGCTTGGTGATGGGCTTGCCGGCCTTGATGAGCACGGTGCCGTCCTCGGTGGCGATGTCGGAGTAGGCGTTGTCCTTGCGGTACAGGGACTTTTCCACTTCCCACATCAGGGTGTTGTGCGGCTTCAGCAGGTAGTGCTCGCGGGTGTAGAAGTACTCCAGGATGTCCATCTTGCTCATGCCCATGGCCTTGAACAGGATGGTGGCGGGCATCTTGCGGCGACGGTCGATGCGGACATACAGGATGTCCTTGTGGTCGAAGTCGAAGTCCAGCCAGGAGCCACGCATGGGGATGACTCGGCAGGAGTAGAGCACCTTGCGGCTGGTGTGGGTCTTGCCGCCGTCGTGTTCAAAGATGATGCCGGGAGAACGCTGCAGCTGGTTGACGATGACGCGCTCGGTGCCGTTGATGATGAACGTGCCCTTTTCCGTCATCAGGGGCAGGGTACCAAAGTAGATGCCCTGTTCCTTGATGTCGCGGATGGTGCGGTTGCCCGTGGCTTCATCGGTGTCATAGACCACCAGGCGCACCTTGATGTGCACCGGGGCTTCGTAGGTCAGGCCCTTGGAGATGCACTCGGCCTGGTCGTACTTGGGCTCGCGGATTTCGTAGCTGACGAATTCCAGGCTGGCGGTCTTGTTGAAATCTTCGATGGGGAAGACGGTGTGGAACACGCCTTCCAGACCTTCCTCCTTATTTCGATCGGCTTCGGCAACGCCTTCCTGCAGGAACTTGCTGTAGGAGTCGATCTGAAGATTGAGGAGGTGCGGAATGGGGAGAGTAACGTTGATTTTGCCGAACTGTTTGGTAAGCTGGCCCATGCGATACCTCAAGGTAGGTAGCGGTTGCGCTTCGGCTGCCGGCGTTGCACCGGAACGTCCGGTCGGCATTCTGCCCGTGCAGACCGCTGTGGACAGACTGCCAAAACGCCAGTCATGCCGCGATCCGAAGCGTACAATCTATATCTCTCAGTGGGATCCGGTTTTCACAACGCGCAAAAAGGACAAACGACACTTCCCCGCGTTGCCGGCAGGGGTGAGGCCGCTTGTCTTGAAAGAAAAGGCTATGCGCGTCGGGCGTTATCTACCAGAAAAACCAGATACTTCTCCCACAACAGTTTTGGAACGAAGAGACATACCGCAAAAGCATGGTTTTTGCAAGCACTTTTTCCGCAGCCCGGAAGCGCCCCGGAAGGGAGAGGGGCGAGGGCGGGACGGCTGCCGTGAGCAGCCTGGGCAGTATCTACCATGCCTGTGCCGCCGGGGCAACGCCGAAAAAAAGAAACTCCGTCTTTTTTTGTATGGAAAAAGACGGAGCGTCAATGAAAAAAAGCAGACTGCATCAAAAAGACACAAAAGGGAACCCGCAAGATACCGGCCGACTGTGGGCAGGCAATAAAAAAGGCGGGGTTTGCACCCCGCCTTCAAAAAGATCGGAAAAACCGAACTTACTTCACTTCGACAACAGCGCCGGCTTCGGTCAGCTGCTTCTTGGCTTCTTCGGCTTCTTCCTTGCTCACGCCTTCCTTCAGGGTGGAGGGGCAGCCGTCGACCTTTTCCTTGGCTTCCTTCAGGCCCAGGCTGGTCAGAGCGCGCACGACCTTGATGACGCCGATCTTGTTGGCGCCGGCTTCCTTCAGGATAACGTCGAATTCGGTCTTTTCTTCGGCAGCGGCAGCGGCGCCACCGTCAGCGGGGGCGGCCATCACCATGGCAGCGGCGGGAGCGGCAGCGGACACGCCGAACTTTTCTTCCAGTTCCTTGATGAATTCGGACAGTTCCAGGACGGTCATGTTGGAGATGAACTCAACAACCTGTTCTTTGGTCACGGACATGGTAAACTCCTAGCTCTTTGGCTAAAATTTGGTTGATTGCTTTTCTTGCTGCGAAAGCCTTAGGCGGCTTCGCCCTTCTTTTCTTCGATGGCCTTAAGCGCATAGAGCAGGCCGCGGAGAACGTTGGCGAACAGCGAAACAAAATTGGTGGGCACGGCGTTCATGGTGCCGAGCAGCTGACCAAGGAGCTGTTCCTTGGACGGCAGCTTGGCCAGGGCTTCAACCTGTTCGGCAGACATTTCCTTGCCTTCCAGGCTGCCGCAGCGCAGCTGGAACAGCTTGCTCTGCTTAGCAAAATCACTCAACGCCTTGGCCACCGCCACGGGGTCATCGAAACCAAGGGCAATGGCGCTGTTGTCGTGGAACTTGTCCTTGACAACGTCATGCGTGCCACCGGTAAAAGCGATACGGGCCAACGTGTTCTTGACGACGTAGAATTCGCCGCCAGCCTTGCGCAGGTTCACACGGAGGTTCGTCAGCTCTTCCACCGTCATGCCCTTGAACTCGGTCAGCACCGCAAAAGAAGCACGATCGGCATTCGCTTTGATCGCTTCAATGACGGCTGCTTTTTCAGACCTGGTCACGTGATACCTCTCACGTTCGGGGTTGCCGGGTGGAATGCCGAGCCAAAGATAAGTCTGGACAGGTGGATTAAAGGCCTTGCGGCCTGCCTGCCGTCTTCGACTCGAATTCCCTTGCCTTAGCCAGTAAATTCAAATGCGGGGATTGCTATTACTGCAATCCCCGCACGATGTCAACTAAAAAATGGGCTTAGCCTTCCAGGAATTTTTTCACCTGGGACATATCGATCTTGAAGCCGGGGCCCATGGTGGTGGACACAGCCATGGAGAGCATGTAGGTGCCCTTGGCGCCGGAGGGCTTCAGACGATTCACGGTTTCCAGCAGGGCCTTGAGGTTGCCCAGGATCTTTTCGGGACCGAAGGAAACCTTGCCCAGAGGAGCGTGCAGAACACCGGCCTTGTCGACCTTGAAGTCCACGCGACCGGCCTTCAGTTCGTTGACGGCCTTGGTCACGTCGAAGGTAACGGAACCGGTCTTGGCGTTGGGCATCAGGCCGCGGGGGCCGAGCAGACGGCCGATCTGGCCCACCAGAGCCATGGCGTCAGGGGTGGCGACGGCGGCGTCGAAGTCCAGCCAGCCTTCCTTGACCTTGGCCACCAGGTCTTCAGCACCCACGAAGTCGGCGCCGGCGGCGGTGGCTTCGGCCTGCTTTTCACCCTTACAGAAAACGGCCACGCGAACGGTCTTGCCCAGGCCGTGAGGCAGGGTCACAGCGCCGCGCACCATCTGATCGGAGTACTTGGGGTCAACACCCAGGCGGATGGCCACGTCGACGGTTTCGTCGAACTTGGCGAAGGAAGCGCCCAGGGATTTGCTCACAGCGTCTTCAACGCTCAGGCGTTCCTGCAGGTTCACGCCTTCGAGAGCTTTGCGAAAATTTTTGCCATGCTTGGGCATGTCTTTATCCTTTCGTTTTATCTCCTGCCACACATGGACTGCTCCAGGTCTGGCAGTACAATTGATCAACGAGGGGCAGCCAGGCTGCCGTCATCCGGTAAACCGGTCCCTACTTGATTTCGATGCCCATGCTGCGGGCGGTGCCGGCGATGGACTTCACAGCGGACTCAAGGGTGGCGGCGTTGAGATCGGGCAGCTTCAGCTTGGCGATTTCTTCCACCTGGGCCATGGTCAGGCTGCCAACCTTGTTACGGTTGGGTTCACCGGAGCCCTTTTCGATCTTGGCGGCCTTCATGATCAGCACCGCGGCCGGGGGGGTCTTGGTGATGAAGGTGAAGGAGCGGTCAGCGTAGACCGTGATGACCACAGGGATGATCATGCCCTTCTGGTCCTGGGTGCGGGCATTGAATTCCTTGCAGAAGCCCATGATGTTCAGGCCATGCTGACCCAGGGCGGGACCCACCGGCGGGGAGGGGTTGGCGGCGCCGGCCGGAATCTGCAGTTTGATTTTGGCAACTTCTTTTTTGGCCATGATGTTCTATCCTTATGACTGGAACAGCGCCCTGCGGCGCTGCTCCGATGCTAGCCCTTGGAAACCTGCACGAAATCCAGTTCCACCGGGGTTTGTCTTCCGAAGATGGAAACGGATACGCGCAGCTTGCCCTTTTCGTAGTTGACATCGTCCACGACGCCATTGAAGCCCTCGAAGGGGCCCTCGATAACCCGAACGTCGTCGCCGCGTTCGAAGTTGAACTTGGGCCGGGGGGTCTCCTGACGACTTTCCATCAGCGAGAGGATGCGCGCGGCGTCACTTTCGCTCATGGGAGTGGGGCGGTTCTTACCCCCCACAAAACCGGTGACCTTGGGGATGGACTGCACCAGATGGCAGGAAAGATCCGTCATAATCATGCGGATCATCACATAGCCGGGGTAGAATTTGCGGGTACTGGTGCGAGGCTGCGAGCCGTTCTTGGAAGGTTCGATGACCTTTTCGGTAGGCACGACCACTTCCTGGATGAGGCCATTGTCCTCGCCGGAATCCATCATCGCCTTAATGGTCTTCTGCACGCGCTGCTCGAAACCGGAGTAGGTGTGCACGATGTACCAGCGAGACTTCTTCCCCAGTTCGGAGTTCTCGTCGATAACGGGAGTGTTCATATGTGCCTTTAGGAGAGGATGCTCTTGATGATGGCCGAAAGCCCCAGATCCACGAGGCCAAGCACGATCGCCATGACGGCAACAAAGCCCAGAACCGCAAACGTCGCTTTGCGCGTTTCCTTGAGCGTAGGCCACGTAACCTTACGCAGTTCGCCGCGAGAATCTTCGATATATTGCGCCAGGCGGGAGATGGGGTTGGGGGTCTGTTCGGTCTTGGAGTCGGCTTGCGCGGATTTCTTTACCATGGTGCTTCCCACAAGATAAAAAATGGCAGGGCAGGAGGGATTCGAACCCCCAACTTGCGGTTTTGGAGACCGCCGCTCTAGCCGTTAGAGCTACTGCCCTGCGTACCGTCAGGGGGGAGGGGTGCTCCCCCCTGCGGAAGTATTGTTACCTGGTTTCTCTGTGAAGCGTGTGCTTCTTGTCCCAGGGACAATATTTTTTCATTTCCAGACGCCCGGTGGTGTTCTTCTTGTTCTTCCGGGTGCTGTAGTTGCGACGCTTGCACTCAGTGCAGGCAAGGATGATATTCACTCTCATGGTACTACTCGATGATTTCGGTCACCACGCCGGAGCCCACGGTACGGCCACCTTCACGGATGGCGAAGCGCAGACCGGCTTCCATGGCGATGGGGGCGATCAGTTCCACCAGGAACTGGCTGTTATCGCCAGGCATGACCATTTCCACACCTTCGGGCAGGTTGATCACACCGGTGATGTCGGTGGTACGGAAGTAGAACTGAGGACGATAGCCGGAGAAGAACGGGGTGTGACGGCCACCTTCTTCCTTGGACAGGACGTACACTTCAGCCTTGAACTTCTTGTGGGGCGTGATGGACTTGGGAGCAGCAAGCACCTGGCCGCGTTCCACTTCGTCACGCTTGGTGCCGCGCAGCAGCACACCGATGTTGTCACCAGCTTCGCCCTGGTCCAGCAGCTTGCGGAACATTTCCACGCCGGTGCAGGTGGTCTGGGCGGTGGGCTTGATACCCACGATTTCCACCACATCGCCGACCTTGATGACGCCGCGTTCCACACGACCGGTCACCACAGTACCGCGGCCGGAGATGGAGAACACGTCTTCGATGGGCATCAGGAAGGGCTTGTCGATGTCGCGTTCGGGATCGGGGATGAAGTCGTCGCAGGCCTGCAGCAGGTCGATGATGCACTTGGCTTCAGGGGCGTCGGCGCTTTCGCATTCCAGGGCCTTCAGGGCGGAGCCGCGGATGACGGGCACGTCATCACCGGGGAAGTCGTAGGAAGACAGCAGTTCGCGCACTTCCAGTTCCACCAGTTCCAGCAGTTCTTCGTCGTCCACCAGGTCGCACTTGTTCAGGAACACGACCAGCTGGGGCACACCCACCTGACGGGCGAGCAGGATGTGCTCACGGGTCTGGGGCATGGGGCCGTCGGTGGCGGCCACCACCAGGATGCCGCCGTCCATCTGGGCGGCGCCGGTGATCATGTTCTTGATGTAGTCGGCGTGGCCGGGGCAGTCCACGTGAGCGTAGTGACGCTTGTCGGTTTCATATTCCACGTGGGCGGTGGCGATGGTGATGCCGCGTTCCTTTTCTTCGGGAGCCTTGTCGATCTCGTCGTAAGAAACGAAGCTGCCTTCGCCCTTCAGACCGGCGATCTTGGTGATGGCGGCGGTCAGAGTGGTCTTACCATGGTCGATGTGGCCGATGGTACCAATGTTAACGTGGGGCTTTTTGCGTTCGTATTTTTCCTTGCCCATTGTACGTCTCCCTGAGGATAAAATTTGTTGCGGTTACTGTACTTTCAACCTTGAGCATGGTTTCGAACGCCTGCTCCCGGTTTCTTGCCACTGCCCGCATAAGTCCCTGTGTTGTTGCCCAGGGAACGTGCTTTGACAGGAAAAAGGATGACTGGAAGGGAAAAATGCAGGAATGGAGCGGGAAACGGGATTCGAACCCGCAACCCTCAGCTTGGAAGGCTGATGCTCTAGCCGTTGAGCTATTCCCGCATCCTCGATGCGCGTTGTTTTGCAGGTCAGCGAACTGGCCCCCGGGTTTCGGCATTGCCCGGTACTGCACCGTAGTTCCCGACAGTCTACCTGTCTCCTACAGCCAAGGCAGTTGTTAGCATGTGCCACACTTCTTATTCAGAAGTGGTGGAGGGGGGTGGATTTGAACCACCGAAGTCTTACGACGACAGATTTACAGTCTGTTCCCTTTGGCCACTCGGGAACCCCTCCACTCTGAGTTGCAAGCGATGTTGGCTTGCAAGATTTTCAGTCTGGCGTGGGCTTGTCCGGCTTTGCTTCCGGTGCCCTGCTGCCCCGTTCGGCTTTCGCTTTCGTGAGGCATTCGTCAGCAGCAAGGATGTGTTTACGGAAAACCGGCCCCTTTGGCAAGCACTTTTTTGCATTTTTTCGATTTTTTTCGTCAAAAAATAAAAAGTAAATAAAAACAATATATTATTGGTACGCCTAAAAAGCCCGTTTTCCTTGCTTCAGGGGCTTTTATGGGCTTTTTCGATCAAGCGGGCTTTAAAAAGGGCCTGAAAAAGTTGTTTCAGCTCGTGCCGGATGCGTGTTTTGGGGACGTCAGGGAAGGTCTCGGCCAGCAGGGAAAGAGCCTCGTCACGTGAAAGGGGAGCGGAAAGCAGCTGCCAGACCACGGCTCCGGTGCCATCGAGACGAAAGATGTGGTTACCGTGGCTGTCCGTGAGGAAGATGCTTTGTCCTGCCTGCCGGCAACTCAGGCCCGGGCGCTGCTGCCACAGTGTCCTGCTGTCCCCCGCGTCGCCGACGGGCTCGGCTGCGGGAGGCCGGCCGGCTGAGGGACGAGCACAAGAGGCAGAAGAATCCGTCACAGGAGGAAAATCCGCAGGCAGGAGCGCAGCCGGGGGCAGCAAGGACGCCTGCTGTGCGAGGAGCTCTGCGGCTTCATCCAGGTCATCATAGCGGAGGATACGGCAGGGCAGGGTATCCAGCAGTTGCGAGCCCAGCCTGAGGACCTCCGGTGCACCGCCGTCGGGGATCAGGAAACGGGCCAGCACGTTGTCCATGCCGGTGGCGGCAGGGGCGGGCAGAAGAACAGCCCGGCTGCCGGGTGTGCGTTCCAGCAGGATCACGGCATCCGGGCCGTGGCGTTCGCCCCAGGGCGCCAGATTATCCGGGGAGGGGGTCAGGTAGCCATAATAGCGATCACGTATGCCCGGACGTTCGTTCATGAAGCGTTTCAGAACTGGGGAAGAGGGCAGGGGCAGGCGCAGGCGGGGAGCTACGCCGAAGGAAAAGATTTTTCCCTGATGGAGACCCAACAGGTCGTCACCGAGCCCCCGGGCTGCATCGGCCATGAGACGGGTGACCAGTGTGCTTTTCCCGGCGCGGTTGTCGCCGCAGAAGATCAGGGTGCGCCCGTGCAGGCACACGGCTGCGGCATGGAGGGAAATCAGGCGGGGGCAGGCATGACAGCAGGCGGCCACCAGCTCGATGGCCAGGCTGCACAGCAGACAGGCCCGGGAGGGCTCGTAGCGGGGAGCGGGCAGCCAGGGAGAGCGCAGACGATAGCCGCGCCCCTGTGGAGTGATGGCCAGCAGGGGCGCAGTTTCGTGCAGGCCGGATGGCAGCGTCCCGGAGATGGTCGGGAGCCCTGCTGGTTGCGGGGCGTGCGGCCAGAGCCGGAAAAAAGCATCCAGTGCGGGTAGCAGGTCTTGGCAGTCATGCAGTCGCACGGCTCCCGGTACACCGGCAAAAAAGACGTCCTGGTGCGCCATGCCTAGTAGCGATCCGGCCGGAAGCCCCCCAGGGCGTCATTAAACGTGTCGCGCAGGCGATCCCCGGCCTCACGGTGCCAGCCTTCATTATAGCGGCCGTCGTAGCGACCGTCGTAACGGTCGTCATAACGGTCACGGTAATCATAGTTGCGGGAGGGGCGGGAATGACGGCGCGAGGGACGGCTGCGGCGGCTGCGCCTGGAGTAGCGGCTGCGCCGGGAATAATGGCTGCCGCGGGTATAGCGGCTACGGCGCCGGTGCGAGGGGCGGGAGTGGGCCTCGGCCTCATTGACGCAGAGCAGGACCGGCGTGGCATAGAGCAGGCCCGTGGCGACCAGACCGGCCAGGAAGGAACGGCGCTTGCTGCGGAGGCTGTCTTCGGAAGGGGCGGACGATTCTGTCTTCATAATGCCCTCCTGCCCGGGAGCGGGTCAGATAAAAGTATCCTGAATAGCAGACGAAAAACGGTCTGTCGGAGATTGTGCCAGCAAAGCGGGGTCTTGCCAAGGGGGCTCCGCAAGTCTGACGGAGCCAGTCTGCTGCGTCAGGCATGAGCAAAGCGTCAGGGCGTGGCATGGCCGTACGCCCTATGTCGGCGTTTTTTTCGGCAGGGCATCGTCCGCCACAGGATGCGGCTTTGCAGGGCATCCTTCCGGTCTGCTTCCATGTGCCGCTGCCGGCGGGTTGCCGGACATGTCGCGGTGGCTCCCGCTGCGGACTGCGTCCCCGGCAGGCGCGTCACGGCACGGGGCGGCATGCCGTCAGCAGGCCTGTTGCCGGGTCCGGGCCAGAAAGGCGTCGGCCTTGTGGTATTCCGGCTCATCCAGCAGGCTGGTCACGGTAAAGACCAGCAGGGAGAGGCAGACGCCCAGGATCACCTGCAGGGCCGACTGCTGCTCCCAGAAGGCGGGCAAGGGCATCCCCAGGAAGATGGCCAGATTGTACAGGCAGTAGGCCAGGCCGCAGAGCATGGAGCACAGGGCGCCCCTGCTGGTGCCGCGCCGCCAGAAAAAGGCCAGGACAAGCGGTACGAACACGCCGGTGGTGATGACGTCCGAGGCTATCCAGGTGATCTCGAAGATGGAACGGATGCGCAGGGAGATGAGGATGCCCACGGCCACGATGACCAGCGTGGCCAGCCGGGACAGGCGCAAGCGGGTCTTTTCGTCGTAGCTGCCGGGGAGCAGGTCCATGACCAGGGTCATGGCGCCGGTGTTGATGAGGGAGTCCATGGTGGACATGATGGCCGCCGAGATGCCCACGAAGACCACCGCCGCCAGCAGGGGCGACATGGAGCTTTCCACCAGGGCGGTGACCACGCCGCCCTTGGGCAGGGTATCGAACAGGACGATGCCCGCCATGCCGGTAAGGACCACGATCAGGTACAGCGGGATGTAGACGAAAAAGCTCATGACCGTCATGCGCCGGGCGTCCCGCGTGTCGCGTGTGGCCGAGATGCGTTGCCAGACATTGGCCTGGATCATCCACGAGCAGCCGAAGGTGATGACGTACATCAGGTATTTGAGGGCGCCTGCGGTCAGGCTCATGAATTCCGGCCTGCCGCTGCGGGCCGCCGCCTCGGCGATGGGGCCCAGGCCGCCGCATTCCTGCATGGCCACCACGAAGACGGCCAGGGCGGACAGGAGCAGCAGCACGAACTGGATGATGTCCGTGAGCACCACGCCGCGAAAGCCCCCGAACATGGAATAGACCAGCACGATGAGCGTCCCGGCCAGCACGCCGCCCTCATAGCCCATGCCGAGGAAGGTCCCGAAAAAGTCCCCCACGGCCACCATCTGCGAGGCAGCGGAGAACAGCATGAAAAACAGGATCATCAGCGCCAGCAGCTGCGCCACGGGGCGGGAATAGCGGGTCTCCATCATGGCCCCCTGGGTCAGATAGCCCACGCTGCGGATGGCCCGTGCCCCCAGGCCCATGAGCAGGGTGGCCACCAGCACGGGCACGCCGTAGTACCAGAAGGCCCCCATGCCGTCGGCAAAGGCCAGATCCGCCGTGGACAGGGCCGAGCCCCCGCCCCACCATGAGGCGATGAAGGTGATGGACAGGGCCCAGAACGGCAGGCTGCGCCCGGCAAAGAAATAGTCTTCCACGTCGCTGTTCTTTTTTTCCTTGAGGACGACCAGCAACAGGATGGCGAAATAGAGGACGAGCCCGATAAGGGAAGCGGTCTTGAGCATGGGGATTCCGCGAATGGCTGAAAGTGGCGGGGCGTTGGGACAGATGATCAGCGGGCCAGATTGCGCAGGAGGCTGTCCAGCACAGCCATGCAGGTAGCCTGATCCGCGGGCGGGATGTCCTGCCAGAGCTTGCTGTGCAGTGCCGTGGAGATGTCCGTCTGGACATGGCGCAGGGCCTCGCCCCTGTCGCTCAGGGACACGAGCTGCACCCGTGCGTCCTGCGGCGAGGGACGGCGCCGGCAGTAGCCGCGCTCCTGCAGGGTATCCACCAGGCCCGTGACCGTGTTTTTTTTGCGGCCTATGCGCCGGGCCAGCGTGCTCATGGGCTGGGGGGATTCCTTGAACAGGGCATGGAGCACGGCCCCGTGGGCGGGCAGCAGATCGGTGATGCCGCGCCGGGCAAGTTCGTCGCAGATATACTGGTTGGCCCGTTCCCGGATACGGGAGAGCAGGTCGATGATGTCATCAGGTGAAGTGGCAGGCATGGGGCCTCCGTGCAGGAATTCGGGCGTTTTTAGTTCGTGGGCGAACTAATGTCAACGGAAGAAGGGCAGCCGTCAGAGCTGCCCGATGGAATGCTTTCTACCTTTGTTTCAGAGACCGTAAAAATAAGAGACGTGTGCGAGAAAGAGGATTGCTCTTTATAGATTTTTTTGTTCCTTGCGATAAAGCGCATTGAGCCAGGAACCTTTCTTGTCGGGACGTACGTCTTCAGATATCCATTGTTTGTATAAAGAAAAACTTCCTGTTCTGTCCATCAGTGAAGCAAGGGAAGATTCGTCCATATCCGTAAAATAGCGTCCGTTACGCATACCTTCAAAGGTGCCATATTTGAAAGAAAGATACAGGATGCCCTGAGGCTTGAGGGCAGCGCGGATTTTTTTGAGGATACCTTCGAGTTCTACACGGGGAACATGAAGCAGGGAAGCACAAGCCCAGATAGCATCGAACGACTGGGGAGCAAGTTCCATGTCCGCAAAAGATGTATGGACAGGCTGGATGCCGGTCAGATGGAAAGTGTACTCGACAAACTCTTTCGTCGCATCAAGAGGAACAACATGGAAGCCCTGTTGGGCAAAATAGAGGGTATCCCTGCCACTGCCGCAACCAAGATCGAGTATGGCACCATTCGGAGGAAGCAGCGGGACAAATTCCCGGTAAAGGGAGTCCATATTGGTGTGGACAGTATTCTGTATGAATTGTTCCGCTGTCTGTGCGTAATAGGAGATGGTATCCGACATGGCTCCTCACAAAAATGGTTAAAAACAGTTTGGCAATTCCTGTAGTGGACGCCAGCGGTGGATAAGGTGGCTGATAGCAACGCTGTCGACTTTTTGGAGAAAGGCCCGCCGAGCTTTTGCCGTCATCCCTGTTTGCAGCATCAAAGTTTCCCGCAGCGGATGATGACTGCCGATAAAAAAGTCGTTTCGTGTATGCAATCTTTCAAGATATGTTAATTCGGGTACTTTTGCAAATTTTCCATGTTCGCCTCTGTTACAATCTGGGCAAGACAATACAAGATTCCAAATCCCGTCAATATTTATAGGTATATTTATATTTTTCAATATATGCGGAAAAAAGTGGTCAACATCGCAATTATGCAAGTCGATATTCTTCATGCAGTAAAAGCACTTTCCTTTTTGGTATCCGTTCAGGGCATCCCGGGCAGAGGTGACATCCTTTCGTTTTGAGGCGTAAAGAGTGAATAGTGCATTCTCGACAGAATCATACTGGATGCGGATGACGTCCCGCGACAGGGAAAGAGCCCATGCCGTTTCGACAAGGTTCCACCGGGCTTCTGCCTCCTGTACAAGATCTGGACTTGGGATAGTCTCTTTCAGCTGAAACAGGTCGTCGGTGATAGAAAGATATATTTTCCCGTTTTTTTTATATTTTTGAAAGAATGAAGGCCCGATAGGTGCTGCATTGACGATATGGAACGCGTCGAGGACATTGATGAAACCAAGCTTTTCCGTAATGGCGTACAATGTGGCCTCGTCAAGTTCTCCTGCATTGAAGGAGCGGCAGGTATCAAGAAATTTGCTCGACTGGCTCGTGCATTGTTTATCCTCCTTTTTGAGATGCTCACAGATATGCGCGGCATAAGGGCGTGCGAGGTCTTCAAGCGCGATACTGCTTTCCTGAATATCAAGCAGAGATTTGGCAAGTGCAAATTTATAGGATGCTACATTACGGCCAAACAGGATGATGGCCCGCCAGTATGATTCCAGTGAGGGAGCTGTCTCCATGAAACGCGAGATAGTCATGCAACCTCCAGTCCCGAAACCTTCATGGAAAGGATAGACGCGTCGGTAGAGGAGATAAAAGTAAACAGTCTGCAAAATGAAGGCAATGCCAGTTGTTTTAGGTAAAGCAAAGCCATTTGAATGAAGGTAGAAAAAAATAGATATTCGGAACATCACTTTCCATTTCCTGGAACAGGCAGACGGGACAACAGGCAAAACAAGGAGGTCCTCATGGATAGGATCAGGCCTGTGTTTCCCTGTCCGCATTGCGGTTCCCGCCACACGACGCTGAGCCGGGCAAGCCTGTCTTTTTTGCCGGAGTGGCTGCGCCGTTTGATGCCCGTGTCCGGGACCTGCCCGGCGCAGGGCAGGATCATCCTCGCTTGCAAGGATTGCGGGAAAAGGTTCGTCATGTATATCATGTAGGGGGAGGGCCCCTGCCATGGCGACCATGTTTCCTGCTGATGTGACGTCGTTCCTGACGACCGGCGAAGAAGCAACGTACAGTTTTCTGCAACGCACGGCCCGGCCGGACGGCAAATTCCTGTGCTGGTACGCGCCGGACATCGAAGAGCGCGAGCCGGACTTCATCCTGCTGTCGCCCGATTGCGGCCTGGTGGTGCTGGAGGTCAAGGACTGGCTCATCGACCAGCTGCTGGAAGTGGACGGCAAAAGCGTGCTCCTGTCGGTCAACGGCCGGGAGGAACGGCGCAAGCAGCCTTTGGCCCAGGCGCGGGAATATGTGGGCAGCCTGCTCACCCTGTTGAACAAGCACGCGCCCCGCATGGCGGACGGCAAACCTTTGCTGCCCTGTCCCGTCACCGGCGGGGCGGTGTTGCCGCACATCAGCCGTGAGGAATTCCGGGCGGCCGGTCTGGGCGAGGTCATGGAGGAGGGGCGGATCATCTTCTGGGATGAGCTGCACGAGGAGTCCCCGCTGCGGCGGGATGCCTCGGGCCGCAGTTTCGCGTGCTGGCTCGCGGAGCATTTCCCGCCCCTGTTCCCCTTCCAGCTCTCGGGTTCCCAGATCGACTGGCTGCGGGCCCGGATCTTCCCCGTGGTGCGGCTGGAACTGCCCGTACGCGGCGGGACGCATGCCTCGGCCCAGGACGAGACCATCCGCGCTCTGGACCGCGACCAGGAAAATCTGGCACGCGGCATGGGCGCCGGGAAACAGCTCATCATCGGGCCGTCCGGCAGCGGCAAGACGCTCATCCTGGCGCATCAGGCCTGGAACCTGCCGCGGGTGGACAAAAAGATCCGCCGTGTGCTGGTGACCTGCTTCAATCTTTCGCTGGTGGGCTACATCCGCCGCTTGCTGGCCCGCAAGGGCGCCAGCCTTGGCCCGGACGGGGTGGAGGTGGTGCCGTTCTACACTATTTGTGAGCGTATCCTGGGCGAACCGCTGACCCATGCCGAGGAGAGCGAGTATTACAACATCATCGTGCAGGAGGCACAGGAGCGCCTGCAAGGGGAGCATCCGCTCAAAGGGCACTGGGATGCCATCCTGGTCGATGAGGGGCAGGATTTTTCCCCGGAGATGGCGCACGTCCTGCTGGCCCTGCTGCCGCCGCATGGGGGGCTGACCGTGGCCCAGGATGAACAGCAATGCCTGTACCAGCCGGAGGACAGCGGCTGGGAGAAAATGGGCATCGCCGGTCTGCGGCTGCGCCGCCTGCAACGCCAGTACCGCAACACACGGGCCATCGCCCGGATGGCCTTGCGTCTGCTGCCGGAAGGTGAGCCCGTGCCGGAGCTGGCAGGTGCGGAAGGGGAAGCGCCCTGCTGGCTGCAAAGCGCCGATGCGCCTGCGCTGGTGCGCGACGTGGCGGATGCCGTGGCCACTCTGGTACGGGAGGGCGTGCCCATGAGCGAGATAGCGATCCTCTACGCCCATTCCCGCATGGAAGGGCTGGCGTCCAGCCTGCCGGAAAGCCTGCTGGAAGCGGTGGAGGCCCGGGGCGTCATGGCCCGCTGGGTGGCCCGGGATACGACCAGCAAGCGCTATTTCGACATTACCACGGACAGCGTCTGCATCTCCACCATCCACAGCGCCAAAGGTCTGGATTTTTCCCATGTCTTCCTGCTGGGCATGGATCGCCTCCAGCCGGAGAAGCCCCGCCAGCGGCGTCTGGCCTATGTGGGGATGACGCGCGCCCGGAAGCATCTGATGCTGGCTATTTGCGGCCGGGAAGGGCTCGTCCCCTTGCTGGCAGCGGCAGAGCGGTAGCCGCTTGAGAGCCGTCTGCTGTCCTTCAGATGCTGAGGGCAGGAGAGCCGGCCGGTGAAAAGCCCCCTGTGCGAAAGCCCTTGCCAAGCGGTCAGGATTCATCTAAAAGAGGAGAGATGCTGGTGTGGCTCAATCGGTAGAGCAGCTGATTTGTAATCTGCAGGTTATGGGTTCAAGTCCCTTCACCAGCTCCAGGAAAAAGCAAAAAGCCCTTACGGAAAACTCCGTGAGGGCTTTTTTGTTATGGGCTTGTATATGTATGGGTACGGTTGGGTGGAAAGACGCCTGTTCATGCACGTGGAGGGTAGCCTCCTGTTCTCAGACACAAAAAAGCCCGGCATGGAGCATTCCATACCGGGCGAGCCTTGCAGGCGGATGCCGTCAGCCCGTCAGGCCGCGGCGGGGAGGTTCCTGCCGATTAGGCAAAGAACATCTTGGACAGGGTCATGGGATCGATGTACTTGCCGTCCTTGTAGACGCGCATGTTGCCGGAGGCGATCTCGTCGATGAGGATGACCTTGCCGTCGGCGTCATAGCCATATTCGAACTTGATGTCGTACAGGACCAGGCCCTTTTCCTTCAGGTCGTCGGCCACGATCTGGGTGATCTTCTGGGTCATGTCCTTGATGTCGTCGTACTGCTTGTCGGTCATCACGCCCAGGGCCACCAGGGCGTCCTTGGTGACCAGGGGGTCGCCCAGGGCATCGTTCTTGAAGGTGGTTTCCACATAGGCGGGCAGGTCGGCGCCTTCTTCGATGTAATCACCATAACGGCGGATGAAGCTGCCCACGGCCTTGTGGCGGCAGATCACTTCCAGGCCCTTGCCGAAGGGCTTGGCAGGCAGGACTTCCATGGTGGTGTCGGCCAGGTTGGCGCTCACATAGTGGGTCTTGATGCCGGCGGCATTGATCTTTTCGAAGAAGTAGATGGACATGCGCAGGTTCACATCGCCCACGCCGTCGATGGTCAGGCCCACGGAGTTCTCGCCGGGATCGAATACGCCGTCCTTGCCGGTGCAGTCATCCTTGAACTTCAGCAGATAGTTGCCGTTTTCCAGGGCATAGACGTTCTTCGTTTTGCCAGTGTAGATGAGCTCCATTTTCGATACCTCCGTGAAGCTATGGTGGGAGAAAAATTTTGTTTCGGCCCGGCAGGGCCGGTCAGAATCAAAAAATGTCCGGTATGCATATAATTATTATAGTGTGAAATCAAGCAGGGAATATGGGGGATATTTTTTACTGCATAAAGGCAATACATTAAGAAAAAGAGTGAGTAAATTTTTTATTTTTTATCTAATTTTATAAAAAAATCCTGTGCGATGGATGAAAAAAAATTCCATAAATGGCATTATTATGTAGTGTTACATTTGTTTTTTCTGTTTTTTGTTGCAGTATGTTGAAAGCATGATGGCTGCATCGGGACCACGCTTTGATTCCCGTACGCTTTTTTCCCTGATGCATGGCCCTGCGGCTGTCTGCGAGGCCTTGAAAAAAAATGAAAAAAGTCCCCTGGCCACGATGGTCAGGGGACTTTTTGTTTCAGGCAGGGACCCTACTTGTTGTCAGCCAGGTTGGCCTGTTCGAATTCGTCCAGGGCCTTGCTCACGACCTTGGCCAGACCGATGAGGGCGATAAGGTTGGGGAAGGCCATGAGGCCGTTGAACATGTCGGCCAGTTCCCACACCAGGTTCACCTGCAGCAGGGAACCCATGACGATGAAGCACATCACCACCACGCGGTAGGGGGTCACGCCGCGGGTACCGAACAGGTACTTGACGTTCTGCTCACCGAAGAAATACCAGCCCACGATGGTGGAGAAGGCGAAGAACAGCAGGCAGATGGCCACGAACTTGATACCAAAGGCACCCAGACCGGTGGAGAAGGCCTTCTGGGTCAGGGCGATACCGGTGGTGGTACCGTCCAGAGCGCCGGTGACGAAGATGACCAGGGCGGTCATGTTGAGCACGACGAAAGTATCGATGAACACGCTGACGATACCCATCAGGCCCTGCTGGGCGGGGTACTGCACCTTGGCCACGGCATGGGCGTGAGGCGTGGAACCCATACCGGCTTCGTTGGAGAACAGGCCGCGGGCCACACCGTAGCGGATGGCTTCCTTGACACCGGCACCGATGATGCCGCCGGTGGCGGCCGAAGGATCGAAGGCGCCCACAAAGATCATCTTGAAGGCGGGGATGATCTGGTCGGCATTGCTGAGGACCACGAACAGGCCGCCGATGACATACAGCAGGGCCATGAGGGGCACCATCTTTTCGGTCACGGCAGCGATGCGGCCGATGCCGCCGAAGAAGACGAAGGCACCGCAGGCGGCGATGATCAGGCCCATGACCAGGGGCGGCACGTCAAAAGCGGTCCTGAAGGCGTCGGCGATGGAGTTGGACTGCACCATGTTGCCGATGCAGCCCAGGGCGATGATGATGGAGACCGAGAAGAACACGGCCAGCTTGTGGCTGCCGAGACCTTTGGAGATGTAGTAGGCGGGGCCGCCGGTGATGTGGCCGGCGTCGTCGCGGGTGCGGTAGACCTGGGCCAGCACGGCTTCGGCAAAGATGGTGGCCATGCCGAAGAAGGCGGCGATCCACATCCAGAAGATGGCGCCGGGACCACCCATGGCGATGGCGGTGGCGGCACCGGCCAGGTTGCCTGTACCCACCTGGGCGGCGATGGCGGTGGCCACGGACTGGAAGGAGCTCATGCCGTGCTTGTCGGCGCGCTTGCCCTTCAGGGAAAGGTCACCGAAGAGCATGCGCACGGCCTGTCCGAACTTGCGGACCTGGATGAACTTCAGCCGGATGGTGAAGTATATGCCCACACCACATAGCAGCGGGATAAGGCAGTACATGCCCCAGATGAAGCTGTTGATGTTGGAGACAAGTTTCGTCAATTCTTCCATGGTTTCCCCCTCAGGCTATCCGGCCTGCATGTCATCCGGCAGGAGAACCCCGTGTCCGTCCGTCGTCTGGCAAGGCATGTCGAATATGGAATGATGGTGTCATGTTCCCGGCAACCTTCGCGAGATTCATGTATGGATGAATGATCTGCATCCATACGGGGCCAAAAAAACAGCGCGTCCTTTTTTCGTTCCGGGGTGGGCCCGGTACGGATGCCGGTACGGTGGTGTCCGGCGGGCAGGGGCGCTGTCGCTGTTCGCTATGGTTGTCGTCGATTTATCTATGCATGTGCGACATTAAACCGTAACGCGGAAAATGTCCATGCCGGAATTGATTGGGAATCATTTCCCAAGCATCGCGTGGAGAGCAAAAAAATATGCGTGATGCCGGCTTGTTGGCTGCCGTTTCTGGAAAAAGTCCTGCCCCGGGATGAGCGGATGGGAGCGCCCTCGCTCTTGCGGTCCGGAGAGGGACATGCAGCCCGTCAGGGACGGGAAAGACCGGGATCAGGGGCCGGGAGGGCGCGTGCCCCGGTAGTGGCGGACGCCGCAAAAAAGATCGCCGTCAGGGGGAAGGCATGGCAGGGCAGGGAAGGAGAGGCGGACGACAGGCGGACGGGGCTGGCGGATCCCGGTGATGGAAAAAATTGACCTGCATTCCCAAAAGGAAAATCAGCAAGGGAAAAAGAAAAAGGGACCGCACGGATGGCAGTCCCCAATGGCATCAGTCCTCGTCCCGGACGCTGCTGCGGCGTCTGCGGCGGGGCTTTTCTTCTTCCACTTCCTCGGGAAGGTCGGGCGTGGAGAGCTGTTCCCGGATGCGGTCGCGCTCTTCCCGGGGCTTGGCCACCAGGCGCAACTGCTTGACCAGCACCTTGCCGATGACCAGCACTTCTTCCACATCGGCCAGCTGTTCGAAGTCCGGGGCATCGGGGCTGAAATCTTCGGGAGCGTCCCGCAGTTCTCCAGAAGTCATCCTGAAAATATACATGACGTGCCTCCGTGGCAGCAGTTTTGAGTTTTTCGTATCCAGCTGGACAAAGGGCGACGTGCGCAACAGGGCCAGCCGTTCTTCCGTCATGGCGCGACAGGGGAAATGCCGGCAGGCCAGACAGGCCAGCAGGGGCCGCTGATGCCCCTTGAGCGGGCAGCGGATGGCTTTTTCCGTGGGGTCTGCGTATCTTCCCATGACGAACACCTTTGCCTTGCTATAGCAAAGAGTGCCTTCCGGGCCTAGCCGGGAAGAGGGAAATTTTTTCGCCGTGCCCGGCCTCGGCGCGCGCGACGTGCCCGGCGGAAGATACGGAGTGCCGGAGTGCTGCCCCGTCCTTTCCGTACAGGGTCGCTGCGGGGAGAGGAGCCGGAAAAATTTTATCAAGATGTGTGCAGCTCGCGGGCGGCACACATCGCAGGCCTCGCCGGCGGCGATGGCGTGTGCAGCAAGGGGAGCGGTGGTGCCTCTTGGTAGTGCCCTGCCGATGCGGGAGGGCAGGGACGCCCGCTGCTGCTGGTTCCTCCGGCGGATCAGTCCCGGCGGGCCCAGGTGCAGCGGTCCAGACCGGCCAGATCCTGCTCGGTGCGGGGCGCGCCGTAACCGGCCTCCATCAGCAGACGGCGCACGGCCTCGCCCTGGCGGTAACCGTGTTCCATGGCGATAAGGCCGCCCGGTTTCAGGGCCTGCTGTCCGGAACGGATGACGGCGTGCAGGTGGCGCAGACCGTCCTGCTCGGAAAAGAGCGCGCTGTGCGGCTCGTGATGCAGGACTTCCGCCATAACCTCGTCTTCTTCCGCAGCGGCGATGTAGGGCGGATTACTGACCAGCACGTCCAGCCCCTGCGGCAACAGCGGCGGCGTGAACATGTCCCCCCGTACCAGGGCCAGACGGTCAGCGGCCTGCAGGCTGCTGATGTTGCGGGCCGCCACGGGCAGGGCCCCGGCGCTGTATTCCAGCAGCAGGCCCCGGCTGTGCGGCAGCTCCAGAGCCAGCGTAATGCCGATGCAGCCCGTGCCCGTGCCCAGATCCGCAAAGCGCACCTCCCCGTGCCCCTCGCATTCCCGCAGCACGATCTCCAGCAGCAGCTCGGTCTCCGGCCGGGGGATGAGGGTCTGCGGGCTGACCTCGAAATCGCGGCCGAAGAACTCGCGCCGCCCGGTGATGTGGGCCAGCGGTTCACCGGCGCAGCGGCGGGTGGTCAGGGCGCGGATGGCGGCGGCTGCGTCGTCCGCCACAGGGGAGGGCATGGCCAGCATCAGGCCGATGCGGTCAAGGTGCAGCACATGGCCTGCCAGCAGGCGGGCCTCCAGCGCGGGGGCATCCGTGTCTGCGGCGTGCAGGTCGCGGGTCAGCGAGGTCAGCAGTTCCTGAAGGGTCATATCCTTGTCCTGTGTGCGGCTGGGCAAAGCAAAAAGGCCCGGGGCAACGCCATGTCGTCCCGGGCCATCCGCGTCACCGCCTTGCAGGGGCGACAGCGGCGTTATTTCTTTTCCGTGGCCGGAGCGGCTTTCCTGGCACGCGCGGCCGTCTTTTTGACGGGTTCGAAGGCCAGGGCCAGCACATCATCATAAGTGTGCGCGGGGTGGACCTTGATCTTTTTCAGCAGTTCCTTGGGGACCTCTTCCAGATCCTTGACGTTCTGGCTGGGGATGATGACATGCTTGAGCCCGCGTGCCACACCGGCCAGGATCTTTTCCTTGATGCCGCCCACGGGCAGCACCCGGCCCTGCAGGGTGATCTCGCCGGTCATGCAGGTATCGGCCCGCACGATGCGGCCGCTCAGGGTCGAGATCAGGGCCGAGGTCAGCGTGACACCGGCGGAGGGGCCGTCCTTGGGCACGGCACCGGCAGGCACATGGATGTGGATGTCCTGCGTATCGCTGAAGTCCGCGTCGATGCCCAGGCTGTCGGCCCGGCTGCGGATGTAGCTCATGGCGATGCGGGCGCTTTCCTTCATGACGTCGCCCAGCTGGCCCGTGAGCTGCAGGTTGCCCTTGCCCTTCATGCAGGCGCATTCGATGGTCAGCACCTCGCCGCCGGCCGGGGTCCAGGCCAGGCCCAGAGCCATGCCGGGCATGAGGCGCTTGTCCTTCTCGTCTTCGATGAAGCGCGGCGCGCCCAGCAGTTTTTCCACCATGGCGCTGTCCACGGTGAAGCTGCCCTTCTTGCCTTCGGCACGCTGGCGGGCCAGCTTGCGGCAGATGGAGCCCAGCTCCCGTTCCAGGTTGCGCAGGCCGGCTTCGCGGGTATAGCCGCGGATGACGGCGGTAAGGGCGGTATCGTCCATGATGACGTCACCTTCACGCAGGCCGTTCTCCGTCACCTTCTTGGGCAGCAGGTGGCGTTTGGCGATCTCCACCTTTTCCTGCATGGTGTAGCCGGGCAGGCTGATGACCTCCATACGGTCGCGCAGGGGAGCCGGGATGGTCTCCAGATGGTTGGCCGTACACAGGAACATGACCTTGGAAAGGTCGAAGGGCACGTTCAGGTAGTGGTCGCTGAAGGTATGGTTCTGTTCGGGGTCCAGCACTTCCAGCAGAGCGGACGAGGGGTCGCCCCGGAAATCGGAACCCAGCTTGTCCACTTCGTCCAGCACGATGACCGGGTTGCGGGTACCGGCCTGCTTGATGGCCTGGATGATGCGGCCGGGCATGGCGCCGATATAGGTGCGGCGGTGGCCGCGGATCTCGGCCTCGTCATGCATGCCGCCCAGGGACAGGCGCTGGAAATGACGGCCCAGGGCCCGCGCGATGGAGCGGCCCAGCGAGGTCTTGCCCACGCCTGGAGGGCCGGCGAAGCAGAGGATGGGCCCCTTGGACTGGGGATTGAGCTTGCGCACGCTGAGGAATTCCAGGATGCGGTCCTTGATCTTGTCCAGACCGTAGTGGTCCTCATCCAGGATGGCCTTGGCATGAGCGATGTCCAGACGGTCGCGGGAAAGCTTCTTCCACGGCAGTTCCACCAGCCAGTCGAGATAGGTGCGCACCACGTTGGCCTCGGAAGAATCGGCGTGCATGCCGGACAGGCGGCGCAATTGCTTGTCCGCTTCCTTGCGCACGTCCTTGGGCAGACCGGCCTTGTCCAAGGCCTTGCGCAGCTCGTCCAGCTCTTCTTCGCCTTCGGAGGCCGCATCGCCCAGTTCGTGACGGATGGCCTTGATCTGTTCGCGCAGGAAGTATTCCTTCTGCGCCTTGTCCATGCCTTCGCGGGCCGTGCTCTGGATGTGGGCCTGCATGGTGGCCACTTCCACCTCGCGTTCGAGCTGGATGTTGACCAGCATCAGGCGCTCCACGGGGTTCACGGCTTCGAGGATGCGCTGGGCCTCGGCGGTCTTCATGCGCAGGTTGGCGGCGATGAGGTCGGCCAGACGGCCCGGTTCATCCACGCCCTGGAGCACGGCCAGGATGTCCGGAGAGGCCACGCCGCGCAGCTGGAGCACCTTTTCGCTCTGCTCACGGGCGGAGCGCAGCAGGGCTTCTATCTTGGCGTCGCGCGGGGGCGTCTCTTCCTGCAGGACGGTGATGCGGGCTTCCAGATAGGGCTCCACACGGTGGTAGCCTTCCACCTTGGCCCGGCTGGCGCCCTGCACCAGGATCTTGATGCGGCCGTCGGGCATCTTGAGCATGCGCATGACCTGCACCACCGTACCGGCAGAGTAGAGGTCGTTGGGGCCGGGATCTTCGGTGGATTCTTCCTTCTGGGTGCAGACCAGCAGGTGGCGGCCCTTCTTGAGGGCGGCTTCCACGGCTTTGACGGATTTTTCGCGACCGATGAACAGCGGCAGGATCATGTAGTTGAACACTACGACATCCCGAACGGGCAGCACCGGCAGCAGGTCGGAGATCTGCTGTTCGCCGGGGGCCGACGCCTGTTCGTCGCCGCTCGTCCCCTGGTCCTGTCCGGCGGCATCCACCGCCTGGCTCAGGGCATCCTGCAATTGGGACAGCATGTCCTCCAGCGGATGGTCGTTCTTTTTCTGATCAGACATATATACTCCCGGACTGCTTACAGGTGTCTGCACTGGCAGATGCTGTAGCAGCCATTATCGGTGACGATCACATGGTCCAGAAAACGCAGCCCCATGTTGACGGCCAGCTCCCGCACGGTATTGGTGAAGATGAGGTCGGGCTGGGAGGGCCGGGTCTGGCCGCCCGGATGGTTGTGCACCAGGATGATGCCGCTGGCCTTGTAGCGCAGGGCAGGCTCCAGTACATCGCGGGGCAGCAAAGGGACGCTTTCCACATTGCCCTGGCGCAGGCGTTCCCAGGCCACGAGGCGGTTACCCGCATTGACCATGGCCAGCCAGCATTCTTCCTGCTGGCTGCCGGCCAGACGGGCCCGGGCCATCTCGGCCACTGCCTGGGGCGTTGCCACTTCCACCCCCTGCAACAGGGGCGCGGCCGCATGGCGGGCCAGCACTTCGCGCAGCACCTGCCACATGGAGAGCAGGCCGGGGCCGAAACCCGGCACGGCCAGCAGCTGTTCCGGCGGAGCGTCCAGCACGCCGCGGATATTGTGGAAGCGCAGCAGCAGTTCCCGGGCCAGCGGTTTGGTATCCTTGCGCGGCTGCCCGTAGCCCAGCAACAGTTCCAGGATCTCATAATCGGCCACAGCCAGAGGCTCGCGAGCCAGTCGTTGACGCAGGCGGCTGCGGTGGCCGCTATGGGGAGAGGCAGAGGATACAGGCATTGCGGTCATAAGGTAAGATGCTTTTTGGCAAGCGCAAGGGGCAGAAAAGAGATTCATTGAGGGGAGGGGGCCCCTCATCTCTGCTGTCGATGCCCGTAAGGCTCCTTCGTCGCTAACGGGCACGGCCTGCGGCCGCCTTCGGTCGTTGCCGGCGCGAGAGGTGTCCCCCTCCCTTCCCCCAATAAAAGCGACACGGGCCGTGCCCGTTGCGACGGAGAAAGCTGCGGGCGACAGCGGAACAAGGGGGCTTCCCCAAAAAAATCAGTGTACTTGCAAAAATCCCTAGCGCCGGGCAGCGGCGAAGAGGGCCACAAGATCGGTGGCCAGCTTGTCCAGGCTTTGCTCAGGCGTGCAGCGGCCGCTCTTGATGGCCAGCTCGGCGTCCATGATCATGCCCAGGCAGCGGGCCAGGGCGGCGGGGCCCAGACGGCGTGCCAGCTGTTGCTTGGCGTTGGCTTCGGAGGGATGGAAGCGGACTTTCTCGCCCGCGCAGGCCTGCCAGAGCTGGCGGAACTCGCGGGCCAGCAGGGAGAGCAGGGGAAAGAGCAGGCCTTCCACGTCCTTGCGGCCCCGGGCCAGCTCTTTCCAGACAGCGGCCAGGTTGCCGGCTTCCATATGGCGGATGCAGGCGAAGATATTGCATTCCGGGGCCCAGGAGCTGGTGGCCAGCATGTCCGTGGTGACGGACCAGGGCATGGCCTGCCCGTCATCCGCCGGGCGCAGGAGCAGGAGCTTTTCCAGTTCGTTCTCCACGGCCTGGGCATCGGGGGGCACGGAGGTACAGAACTGTTCGAAGGCGTCGGCCTCGAAGGGGATGCCCAGGGCCTGGGCGCGGTCGCGGACATATTTCTTGATGCTGCGCTCGCTCAGGCCTTCGCTGCGCCAGATCCAGCCCTGCTGGTCGGCAAAGCCCAGGCAGCGCAGCTTGGCGATGTGGGCCGGGATCTTGGGCTGGCCTTTTTCCCAGGCCACTTCCAGGCAGAAGAAAGGCCAGCACTGTTCCGAGGGCCGGGCCAGAGCGGCGGAGATCTTTTTCCAGACCGCGGCGGGCCAGAGATGGGCCTGACGCACCACCAGCAGGCGCGGCGTACCGAACAGCCCCTGGAGGGTGAGCTGTTCCCAGAAGCGCGGCGAAGGCTCCTCGTCCCCCCAGTGGACGTGCCGTTCCCAGCGGCCGCTGTCGCCCTGGGCGCTCACAAGGGCTTCCAGACGGGCCTGCAAAAGGCGGCTGTCCGGGCAGACGAGAAAGGAAAAACCGGGTCTGGGCATGGTACGTCCTGGGTTCGGGATGGAAAACGACGTTGCGGGGAAAAAAGGCGGACGGCATGTCCGGGCCTTCTTCCCCCGCAACGGTTCAGTTCGGTATTGCGGAGCGGGGCTCCCTGCGGGCTAGTTGGCCACCACGTTGACCAGCTTGCCGGGCACCACCACGACCTTGCGGATGGTCAGGCCGCTGGTGTGACGCTGCACGGCGGCGTCGGCCAGGGCCACTTCTTCCATCCGGGCCTTGTCGGCACCGGCGGGCACTTCGATGGTACCGCGCAGCTTGCCGTTGACCTGCAGGGCGATGGTGACGGTATCCTGCACCAGGGCGCTTTCCTCGCACACGGGCCAGGCTTCTTCCTGCAGGGAAGAGGTGTGGCCCATACGCTGCCACAGTTCCTCGCACAGGTGCGGGGTGATGGGCGAGAGCAGGGTCAGCACCGTGGCCATGGCCGAAGAGAAGACGCGGTTCTCGGCGTCGCTCTTGCCCAGCTTTTCACGGGACAGGTACATGGCGTTGACCAGTTCCATGACCGCGGAGATGGCGGTGTTGAACTGGAAGCGGTTGCCCATGTCCTCGGTGACCTTCTTGACCGTCAGGTGTTCGCGGCGGCGCAGGTCGCGGGCTTCGGGCGTGGTCACGTCGTCGGCACCGGCGCCGCAGGCCTTGACCGCGGACAGGCGCTCGGCCTCGTCCATGAACAGACGCCAGACGCGGTGCAGGAAGCGCGAGGAGCCTTCGATGCCGCTGTCGGACCAGTCGAAGTCACGCTCCGGCGGCGCGGCGAAGAGGCAGAACAGACGCACGGTGTCCGCGCCGTACTTGGCGATCATGGCCGTGGGGTCCACCACATTGCCCTTGGACTTGGACATCTTGCTGCCGTCCTTGAGCACCATGCCCTGGGTGAGCAGGTTGGTGAAGGGCTCGTCCAGGCCTTCGGGGTAGAAGCCCAGGTCGCGCAGGACCTTGGTGAAGAAGCGGGCGTAGAGCAGGTGCAGGATGGCGTGTTCCACACCGCCGATGTACTGGTCCACGGGCAGCCAGTACTTGAGGGCGTCCATATCGAAGGCGCTCTCGGTATTGCGGGCGCCGGTGTAGCGGGCGAAGTACCAGGAGGACTCCACGAAGGTGTCCAGGGTATCGGTCTCGCGACGGGCCTCGCCACCGCAGACGGGGCAGGTGCAGCGCACGAAGGAGTCGGTCTCGGGCAGGGGAGAGCGGCCGTCTTCACGCACATGGGCATCCAGGGGCAGGAGCACGGGCAGGTTCTCTTCCTTCTCGGGCACCACGCCGCACTTGTCGCAGTAGATGACCGGGATGGGGGCGCCCCAGTAGCGCTGGCGCGAGATGTTCCAGTCACGCAGGCGGAACTGCGTGGTGGCCTTGCCCTTGCCTTCCTTTTCCAGACGTTCGGCCACGGCCTTCTTGCCGTCGGTGTTGGGCATGCCGTCGAAGTCGCCGGAATTGACCATCACGCCTTCGGTGGTGAAGGCGGCTTCCATGGTGGCGGGGTCGAGGACCTCGCCTTCGGGGCTGATGACCACCTTGACGGGCAGGCCGTACTTGCGGGCGAATTCGAAGTCACGCTGGTCGTGGGCGGGCACGCCCATGACGGCGCCGGTACCGTAGTCGGCCAGGACGAAGTTGCCCAGCCACACGGGCACCTGCTGGCCGGTGAAGGGATGGATCACATAGGCGCCGGTGAAGATGCCTTCTTTTTCCAGATTGTCGGACTGGCGCTCCAGACGGTCCATGTTGCGGATGCGGGTCACGAAGGCGCGCACTTCGTCGGCCTTTTCGTAGCCTTCGATGAGCTTTTCCACCAGCGGATGTTCGGGGGCCAGGGTCAGGAAGGTCACGCCGAACACGGTGTCGGGACGGGTGGTGAAGACTTCCAGATGGTCGACGCCGTCCAGGGGAGCGGGCAGGCCGAAGCGCACGGCCGCACCGGTGGACTTGCCGATCCAGTTGCGCTGCATGGAGAGCACGCGGTCGGGCCAGCCGCCTTCCAGCTTCTGCAGGTCCTGCAGCAGTTCGTCACCATAGGCGGTGATGCGCAGGAACCACTGGGTCAGGTCCTTCTGTTCCACATGGCTGTCGCAGCGCCAGCACAGGCCGTCGATGACCTGTTCGTTGGCCAGCACGGTGTGGCAGGAGGGGCACCAGTTCTGGGGCGCCTTCTTGCGGTAGACCAGGCCCTTTTCCAGCAGGCGCAGGAAGAAGCTCTGCTCCCAGCGGTAGTACTCGGGGCGGCAGGTGGCCACTTCGCGGGACCAGTCATAGGAATAGCCCAGACGGCGCAGCTGCGCGCGCATGTTGTCTATGTTGGCATAGGTCCACTTGGCCGGATGGGTGTTGTGCTTGATGGCGGCATTTTCCGCGGGCAGGCCGAAGGCGTCCCAGCCCATGGGATGCAGCACGTTGAAGCCCTGCATGCGCTTGGAGCGGGCCACCACGTCACCGATGGAATAGTTGCGCACATGGCCCATGTGGATGTTGCCCGAGGGGTAGGGGAACATCTCCAGCACGTAATACTTGGGTTTGTCGCTGTGATGGTCGCAGGCAAAGGCATCCTGCTGCTGCCAGCGCTCCTGCCATTTCTGTTCGATGTCCTGCGGGGAATAACGATCTTGCGTCATGACACTTGTCTGCTTTTAGTTGGTGGAATCCTCTCCGGCGGAGAGGGAACCCTTTTCCAGAGCCTTGGCGGCGGCGTCCAGAATACCGTTGACAAAACTGGTGGCGTTGTCTTCGCCGAACTGGCGGGTCAGCTCCAGGGCCTCGTTGATGGCGACCTTGGCGGGGACATCCTGGCGGTACAGCAGTTCGTACATGGCCAGGCGCAGCAGGGTCAGCTCCACGCGACCCATGCGGTCCACGCGCCAGTTGCGCGAGAAGCGGCTGATGGTCTTGTCCAGTTCATCGCGCCTGCTCCACACGCCCTGCACCAGATCCCAGGCAAAACCGGAAGGCAGCTCGCCTTCTTCGGTCTCCTGATGGTCGGGGGACTGCAGGAAGGCGCGGCGCACGTCTTCCAGCGAGGTGGCGTCGGCGAAGGACAGCCCGTACAGAACCTGAAAAGCCTGGGCGCGTTCGCCCCGGCGGCTGGCGGATTTACCCTTGCTCATGGATTACAGCTGCTCCAGCACGCGGATGGTTTCCAGCATGGCGGCGGCAGCTTCCACGCCCTTGTTGCCGCCCTTGGAACCGGCGCGTTCGATGGCCTGCTCGATGCTGTCGCAGGTCAGCAGGCCGAAGCCGATGGGGGTCTTGTACTGCAGCATCACCTGGGCGATGCCCTTGCTGGCTTCGTTGCACACGTAGTCGAAGTGGGGGGTGGCACCGCGGATCACGGCGCCCAGGGCCACGATGCCGTCATACTTGCCGCTGGCGGCCAGCTTCTGGCAGACCAGGGGCATCTCGAAAGCACCGGGGATGCGCACGATGGTGATGTTCTTGGCATCGAGGCCGTGGCGTTCCAGGTAGTCCAGGGCGCCGCCGGTCAGGCGGTCCACGATGAAGTCGTTAAAACGGGTGGCCAGGATGGCGATCTTGAGGCCTTTGGCATCAAGCATGCCGCTGATGGTAGTGGGATTGCTCATGGTCTGCTCCTAAAGAAAACCGTTTTGCAGTAAAAATTCCTTGTTGATGCCGCTGCTCTTCTGCGGCGTGGCGGGCCCGTCGGCCTGGCACTGCATGATGCGGCGCACGTACTTGCCGATGAGGTCCGTCTCCATGTTCACGCGGCTGCCCGGGCGCCAGTGCAGCATGGTGGTGCGTTTCTGGGTGTCCGGGATGACGTTGACGGTCAGGAAATCCTTGCCGCAGGCATTGATGGTCAGGCTGATGCCGTCCAGCGTGACGGAGCCTTTTTCGATGACTTCCGCCGCGAAAGCCGGCGGGAAGGCCAGCGTGCAGCGCAGGGAGGAACCGGCCTGTTCCACGGAACGCACCGTGGCCACGCAGTCCACATGGCCGCTGACCAGGTGCCCGCCCAGGCGGTCGCCCAGGGCCAGGGCCCGTTCCAGATTGACCAGGTCGCCCTTGCGCAGGTCGCCCAGGGTGGTGCGGGAAAGGCTCTCGCCCGAAGCATAGACAGTGAAGGTGGAACCGCTGTGCCGTTCCACGGACAGGCAGGCGCCGTTATGGGCGATGGATTCCCCGTCCACGATATTTTCCAGAGGGAAGAGGGGGCGCACTTCCATGCGGCACTCCTGGCCGCTGCGGCGCAGGCCCACGATCTCGCCCTGTCCCTGGATGATGCCGGTAAACATGGTCTACTCCTGAGGAATGGCCGGGCGCAGCTGCAGGTGGACGTCGCCGTCGCACAGGGAGGTGCGGCAGACGCGCAGGTCCAGGGCCTCGGCCATGGTGAGGGGGCTGCGGCCGTCGAACAGGGGCGCGGCCTCGTTGTCGCCCAGGATGCGCGGCGCCAGATGCAGCAGGAATTCGTCGGCAAAACCCGCTTCCAGCAGGGAAAGGGCCAGATGCCCGCCGCCTTCGCAAAGCACGTAGGGGCAGTGCAGGTCCTCGTACAGCATGTGGAACATGGCCGGAAAGTCCGGGCAGCCGCGCTGCCCGGGGCCAAGGGCCAGCACGCGCACGCCCATCTGGCGCAGGGCGTGGGCCGCCGTGGAGGCCGCCGCCGCAGGCGAGCAGAGGAAGACCGCCTGGTGGGGACGCTCCTTGAGCAGATGGATGTCGCCCGCGGGATTGGGCAGGCGCGAGGTCAGCACACAGGCCAGCGGCTGCTGTTCCACCGTCTCACCGGGGATGCGGGCCGTGAGGCAGGGGTTGTCGGCCCGGAAGGTGCCGCCGCCCACCAGCACGGCGCCCCCGGCACGGCCGATACCGGCACGCAGGCGATGCACCAGGGCGCGCGAACCTTCGCTGCTGACCCAGCGGGAGTGGCCGGTACGGGTGGCGATGCGCCCGTCCATGGTGGCGGCCATCTTGAGGATCACATAGGGGCGGCCCTGCTGCCAGACCAGGAAGTCGGCCACCTGGTCGCGGCATTCCCGCTCGCAGACCGGGCCGATGACTTCCACACCGGCGGCACGCAGGCGTTCGGCACCGCCGGCCGCCTTGGGGGTGGGGTCGTACAGGCCGATGACCACGCGCTTGATGCCCGCGGCCAGCACGGCTTCGCTGCAGGGCGGGGTCTTGCCGTAATGGTTGCAGGGCTCCAGCGTGACCACCAGGGTGCACTGGGCGGGGTCGATGCCCTGACGCTGCGCGTCGCGCAGGCATTCCACCTCGGCGTGGGGCTGCCCGGCGGCATGGTGCCAGCCGCGCGCCACCACCTGACCGTCGCGCACCAGCACGGCGCCCACCGTGGGATTGGGACAGGCGCTCCAGCGGCCGTTCTCGGCCAGGGCCAGGGCCTCACGCATGAAGGGGGCGAAAATGTTCTCAGACATGCTGCGGTCCTTTGAGCATGTCGGGCGAGAAGGGGATCTGCTCGAAGGTCACACCGGCCTCGCTGAGCATGGCCAGTCCCAGCTCGTCGGGATAATGCTCGCTGTACCAGATATGTTTGATGCCGCAATTGATGAGCATCTTGCTGCACATGGCGCAGGGGAAGGTGGTGCAGTACAGCTCCGCCCCGGCGATGCTCACGCCGTGCACGGCGGCCTGGATGATGACGTTCTGTTCGGCGTGCAGGCCGCGGCAGATCTCGTGGCGCTGCCCGGAAGGGATGCCCATCTGTTCGCGCAGGCAGCCCGTCTCCAGACAATGGCGCACGCCGGAGGGCGCACCGTTGTAACCGGTGGCCAGGATGTGCCTGTCCTTGACGGCGATGGCGCCCACCTTGCGGCGCAGGCAAGTGGAGCGCTCGCGCACCAGATAGGTGATGCTCATGAAATAATCGGGCCAGGGCATTCGTTGCATGACAGTACTCGCAATAAAAAGTTGGACTACCTTACACGCAGCCGGGGCAAAAGCCAAGCCCGCCGGTGGCAGGGACCACGGACGGAAAAGGCCGCCAGAGGCGGCCTTTCCAAAAGGGGGGCTTTCCGCAAGGCACCGTCAGCAGCAGCGACCGGCAGGTCGGGGCCGCCGGCAGGCGCGGCGGAAAAAAAGAGGGAGGGACCCCATCCCGTACGGGACGGGGCCTCCTCCCTCCTGTCGTGCATGGTTACCAGGTGAACAGGGGATAGGCGCGGGCGAATTCCTCCACGCGGCTGCGGATGGCGGCCAGGGAGGCAGGCTCGTTGCGCTTTTCGATGGCTTCCACGATGAAGGCCGCCACCTGGCGCATCTCGTCTTCCTTCATGCCGCGGGTGGTCAGGGCAGCGGTGCCCAGACGCACGCCGGAGGTCACGAAGGGCGAGCGGGTCTCGAAGGGGATGGTGTTCTTGTTGACCGTGATGCCGGCGGCATCGAGGGCATGTTCGGCATCCTTGCCGGTCACGTCCTTGTTGGTCAGGTCCACCAGCATGAGGTGGTTGTCCGTACCGCCGGACACCAGCCGGAAGTCCGCATCGGTCAGGCACTGGGCCAGCACGGCGGCGTTCTTGACGATCTGCTGGCTGTAGGTCTTGAAGCCGGGGCGCAGGGCCTCGCCAAAGGCCACGGCCTTGGCGGCGATGACGTGCATCAGCGGGCCGCCCTGGATGCCGGGGAAGATCTGGCTGTTGAGGCTCTTGCCGCGGGTCTCGTCGGAGAGGATCATGCCGCCGCGGGGACCGCGCAGGGTCTTGTGCGTGGTCGTGGTGGTGATGTGGGCGTACGGGATGGGGCTCTCGTGCAGACCGGCAGCCACCAGGCCCGCGATGTGGGCCATGTCCACCATGAGGACGGCACCCACTTCGTCGGCGATGGCGCGGAAGCGGGCGAAGTCGATCTTGCGGGGATAGGCGCTGGCACCGGCCACGATGGCGGCGGGCTTGTGCTCACGGGCGATACGGGCCACTTCGTCATAGTCGATGCAGCCGGTCTCGCGGTTCACGCCGTAGAAAACGTTGTTGAACAGCTTGCCCGAGAAGTTGACGGGGCTGCCGTGGGTCAGATGGCCGCCGTGGCTCAGATCCATGCCCAGGATGGTGTCGCCGGGCTTGAGGAAGGAAAAGTAGGCGCCCATGTTGGCCTGGGAACCGGAGTGGGGCTGCACGTTGGCGTATTCGCAGCCAAAGAGCTTCTTGGCGCGCTCGATGGCCCGGTTATCGGCGATGTCCACGTATTCGCAGCCGCCGTAGTAGCGCTTGCCCGGATAGCCTTCGGCGTACTTGTGGGTCATCACGCTGCCCTGGGCCTCACGCACGGCCGGGGAAACAAAGTTTTCCGAAGCGATCAGTTCCAGTTTGGTGACCTGGCGCTGGGATTCCAGGATGATGGCCTGGGCCAGTTCCGGGTCCTGAAGCAAGATTTCATCCATTCTACCGCTCTCCCTTTGGGGCTAGTCGTTCCACTTCTTCAGGATCAGGCTGGCATTGGTGCCGCCGAAACCGAAGGAATTGCACATGGCGTATTCACAGGGGATATGGGCGGAACCGCCGGCCATGTAATCCAGATCGCAGTTGGGATCGGGATTTTCCAGATTGATGGTGCCGGGCAGCCAGCCGGTATGCAGGGCCATGGCGGTGAACACGCTCTCCACACCGCCCGCGGCACCCAGCAGGTGACCGGTCATGGACTTGGTGGCAGAGATCTTGATCTTGGAAGCGTGCTCGCCGAACACCAGTTTGATGCCCTTGGTCTCGGTCTTGTCGTTGAGCTGGGTGGAGGTGGCGTGGGCATTGATGTGCCCGATGGCCTCGGGGGCCAGACCGGCGTCGCGCAGGGCGTTCTGCATGGCGCGGGCCATGCCTTCGCCGGAATCGGCGGGAGCGGTCATGTGGAAAGCGTCGTCGGAGGCGCCGTAGCCCACCACTTCGGCGTAGATCTTGGCGCCGCGGGCCTTGGCGTGTTCCAGTTCTTCCAGCTGCAGCAGGCCGGCGCCTTCACCGATGACGAAGCCGTCGCGGTTGCCGTCGAAGGGACGGGAGGCCTTGGCAGGCTCATCATTGTAATGGCTGGAAAGGGCCTTCAGGGCCGTGAAGCCGGCCACGCCCAGAGGCGTCACCGTGGCTTCCACACCGCCGGTGATGGCCGTGCTGATGCGGCCCAGCAGGATCTCGCTGAAGGCGGTGCCGATGCCGTGGATGGCGGAAGCACAGGCGGTGGTGGTCACGATGTTGGGACCCTTGGCGCCGGTGAAAATGGCGATCTGGCCGGGGCCCATGTTGGAGATGAGCATGGGGATCAGGAAGGG